>ERZ795047.1646-NODE-1646-length-23111-cov-6.572866_pt1 | contig 23111 bp, 21 predicted proteins | sample MGYA00375131_ERZ795047 | MGnify/ENA primary metagenome ERZ795047 (study PRJEB30176, sample SAMN05720228) | activated sludge metagenome | isolation source: Anaerobic digester | place: Japan | collected 2015-05-20 ...
GTCTCCTCCATCAACTCCAGCGCGCGCCGGAATTCGGGATTGAATTCGATTTCAAAAGGCTGTCGGCCTTCGGTCATTGGAGGATGCTCATATTTGCGTCAATTCTTCCTGTCTTTCGCGCGGGAAATCGGACATTCCAAATCCCGCGGATTCTTTCAGCGTATTTGCATTACCACAAAATATTGAGGCGCAAAAGCTCAATTAGCCCGATTTTTAAGGAATTTTATCTTGAAATGCCTCTCAAAAAAGAGCAATTTTTTCTGAAAAGCCGAGGAGATCCAGTAAGGATATTCCTGGTTGGGCACAAAGCGAATACTTGGTTATTGAAAAAACGTCATGTCTTTTGCTTCATCAAAGATTATCTGCACGGATTGTGACTGCGAAATATGCAAAGTGAAGTGCCCGATGCGGACTGGATATCAATCCGCGAACGGGAAGATCATCGGGACTCGTCGTGCCTGAAGATGGTGTCATGATTGTGCCAGTTAAGCCGGTGTCGAAATAATGTGGACTACCCCCAGTTGTAGTGCCATTGTAAATTAGAGTTTTCCAATAATATAGTTTCTTCTTTTTGTGCAACTTCCTTCGGCGTGAGAAATCCCAGCGTACTGTACGGCCGGGTCTCGTTGTAATCCATCCGCCATGCTTCAATCACGTGTCTTGCGTGTTCAATGCTTCTAAACCAGTTGACGTTCAAACACTCTTCCCGGAGCCTTGCGTTGAAACTTTCCATAAAGGCATTATCAACCGGCTTCCCGGGTCTGATAAAGTGCAGCTTCACTTTCTGACGGTAGGCCCACTCATCCATTGCGTTGCTGATAAACTCGGGACCATTATCTACTACAATATTCTCCGGCAGCCCATGCATCAATGATGCCTCGCTCAACACTGAAGTCACTCGCCTGCCGCCTATGGATTGGTCCACTTCTATTCTGTGACATTCTTTTGTAAACGTGTCCAGGATTGGCAATATCCTTATCTTTCTTCCGTTGCCCAGTGCATCGTGCAGAAAATCCAGACTCCACAGCTCATTCCGTTTCTTTGCCCTTGGTATCGCTACCCTTGCATGGGCTGATCTTTTCTTACGCCTCCGGATGGTCAATTCTTCTTTGTATATTCGTTCTGTCCGCTTATGATTTATGACTAAGCCTTCCCGTTTCGCCAAGGCATGAAGCATCTGACAGCCGGATCGTCGCCGTTCCTCTGCCAGTTCCTTTAATCGCTTGCGTAACGCCTCATCTTTGTCATGTTTGTATTCATACCGTAGCGTGTTTCTGCTTAATCCTATCAATTTGCATGATCGCCTTATGCTCAGCCCAAAGCTCTCGATAACAAATCCGACCGCTTCTCTCCGAACTCTGGGCTTAAAACTTTTTTTCGCGGACTGCCTTTAATGCCTGATTATCTAATGTCAAATCGGCAACAATATGTTTTAACCGACGGTTTTCTTCCTCCAGCGCCCGCAGTTTCCTGGCATCGCTTACGGTCATGCCGCCATACTTGGCCTTCCAGTTGTAGTATGTTGCGTCGCTGATCCCGTGTTTGCGGCATACGTCCATTACCTTCGCCCCTGTTTCAGCTTCCTGCAAAATACCGATGATCTGCTCCTCTGTAAATCGCTTCTTCATCTGTGCCTCCTTAAAGTGCTTTTTTATTCTACACTCTAATTACCTCTGGCACAACTTCCGGGGGGGTATTCCCGTTTATGTTTTTCCCCTGCAGAGATATATAAGGTTTTTGATCCATCGGCTTTTGAGCAAATTGTCTTTGAATATGAATGAGTAATTTTGTGTGTAAAAACGGATATTGTATTTATGCAGAAAATAATCCAATTCGGTTTGCGGATGCACGCGAAATCTTGAATAATCGGAACCAACCGGCCGGGTATGCAGAGCCGAAATTTCATCGATGATAGCGATCTTGTTTTTCGGGTCGTTCAATCTGTGTGACCAGGACGCATCCAATCCCCAGCCGGATTCTGAAAGGCTGAAATCGTCGCAGAGAGATAGAAGCGTCGTGGTCCTGAACAAAGGCATCATGATTTCGACAAAATTAGTAAACCTTAATTTAACGTTTTTTACCGGGCTTGTTATTAAGTGTGAAACTTCATGGTTGGCTGACATTACCGAGGGCTGGCAAATGGATAAATCATACTCTTTGGCGATTTTAAATAATTTATTCAAACGATCCGTTGATATGGAAATATCGTCGTCCGGCAGCCAGATATATTCATACTGCTCGATAAGCGCCAGGTTATTTTGAAGAAAAGCGCCCGTTAAGGGAAATTTTTGACCTTTTTGCCTGATGGCTGTCAGAGCATCTTTTCTGTAACCGGTGAAAATTTCATCATCATTCCCGTAATAAATTAATACTAAATCAAAGTCAGGCTCGCCGCTTATCCATTCTTTATGAAAAGAATGATCTCCCACGGCGGATATGATCAGATTTCTGTTACGCATTTTTTATTTTGATTGCCGGCATAATTTATATTCAGGACGCCAATAATTCCCCGGCCAGGACCATTGCTCTGGCAATGGCCTGGTCCATGTCATAGTATTTATACTCTCCAAGCCGTCCGCAAATCAAGACGTCGCCGATCTTATCAGCCTCTTCGCGATACCTGGAGTAAAGCTTCGCATTTAGCAGATCCGGGAAAGGGTACTCGTAATGGTCCGAGGAATCCGGTACGCATGGCGTTTCAGTGGTCAGAACGGTTCCCCTGATCTGCCGGGCATATTCAGGCGGCATCATATGTTTCCATTCGAGAGTTCTGATGTGTGCTCCGCTGATGCCATCCGGGTTATTGACCTGGCCGCATGGCTGAATGTAATCAACGCCGGCAATGTATGTGTCTTTTCTCATCTGGCCGCGATATTTAAGGCGGCCGAGTTTGTACCCGAAATACTCGTCTATGGGACCGGTGAAAATCAATTTTTTTTGAGGTTTAAAAGAATTCCGATTTTTTAAATAGTCGAAATTGAGCAATATGGGAATATCCGTAAGCAACTTGCTCATAAAGGACGCGTAACCCTCATCGGGAATGCCCTGGTACCTGTGTGTCACCAGTCTGGGGTCATTATTCCTGCGAATATCAAAGCGTTTGGCAAGCTCAGGTGATAAATCCCTTGCATCCACACCCCACTGTTTTTCCGTGTAGCCCTTGACGAATTTCATATAGATTGTTTCCGGCATCATGGCCAGAGATGCTTCCTCGAAGTTAACAGGGGTACCCGTAAAAGACGGGGTCCAATCCGGACCGATGGACTCCTTTATATAACGATCGGCGATCGGCCAGTTTTCATATGAACCGTCCACAAAAGATTTCACTTCAGGCTCGTATTTATAGAATGTCGCAAACTTATTCACATACTGCCAGATATTTTCATTGTTTGTTCTGAAATAATGCGGACCATATGAGTGAATTTTTATCCCGCTTGGATGACAGTGGTCATGCACGTTTCCGCCAATGTGTGCCCTCCGTTCCAACACCAAAACACTAAGCCCGTGATCAAACAGTTCTCTGGCGATGACGGCGCCGGTCAACCCCGAACCGACAATCAAGTAATCTATAGTCATTACAAAAAAATACTTTCCGAAAATTCGGCATATCTCTTCATGCAAAATATTCTCCGCGCCCCATAGTGATGGCGAATTTCCTGTCATGCCGATACATTGGGACTCCTAAGACACGGGGAATGCCGCACTGTGAAGTTCATAGCATTGTTTATTTTAGCGGTAAATACCAAAAGATGAAAAATTGATAAGAACTTGCTCGTTGTCGGCAGTGTAGGGAACGCCGTCTTGTGTGTCAAGAATATTTAGCCACAAGATTTGGGGTGCGGCGCGGCTGCTCCCGCTGAAGGAACATTACGATATCCATCTTTTTGAAAAATCTGTTCATCTTTTTACCGTGTCACCTGCAAAACAGATATTTCACCCGGAATTCAGACATACCTCTGCGGCGCGCCTTAAATGATTATTGAAAAAATCACAAAACGTTATGACTGCGTGTGCCCTTCAGGGTAAATGTAATCATCCAAGAGTATTCGGGATCGGCGTAGGCATCGGCTTGTGAATGTGGTGGATGCGCGTAGGAATCAAAGGTTTTGGATTCGGATAATGTGGCGGCATGGATTTTTGGCGGCGGCCTTGACCGGACGAGCCAGAGCCCCAGATGGGTGAGGATATCCCGGATGACCTGCCGTCCTTCGACCGGTAGACCACCGTTCCATTCTGTTCCAGATAGCGCATGCGTTCCTGCGAGAACGACGCCTGAATAACGTAACGCCCCAGATTTCCCATCGCCGTTTCATCTTTCGGTGCAATCCGGTTGCCGCAGAAGACGTTGAAGCCGGCGTGCAACCACGTCGCGAGTAATGCGCCTTTTCCCAAAGCTATGCTGGCAAGCAAAACACGAAAAAAACCACTGGAAAGAAAAACAAGAAATGGACAAAAGATTTTCCCCAAAATCTTTTTCAAGTTGATTGAAGAAGGAAGCGTAGTGGGGGCACTCAAGTTTCCTAAAAAGTTCTAGCAATATTTAAGTAATTCGGTTACGATGGACTTAAAGAACGAGAAAATAAAGGCGTGGACGGCTCTAGAGAAAAAAGAAGGACGAATTGAATTGCTTTTTATTGGAATTACCTTAAATCGGCCATCGGGAACAGCGGAACGTTGGATGTCAACAATCCTGATATTGGCTATTGAAAAGGCATTAACAAACCAAAATATCATCCTTTGAAAGGCGGACAATATGAACAAGAACGACAAACCCCCTATCTTGAGGATCAAGGCGAAGGACGGAATAGTGTATTATCCAACATTTCAAAAAAACACACAAGGCGAGTGGGAGTTGTGCGACAAATCATTCAGAAAAGTATTTATGCACCAACCGACCTCCGAGAAGCCTGTGCAAGAGGAGAAGGAATAGCCTTGCCGCAACGAGGGTTATAATACGCCAATACATCATCAGACGGTCGATTTTGCCGATCGCTACAGGCTTGAATTCATTCCAATCCCAAACAGCAGAAGATCAATCGTTGCGTTGATCAACGATAGTTCTGTTTTCCTGATTATATTAATAAATCATGGGCTAACAATAAGAGGCGGTTATTGACGCTCTGGGAACAGAACAATTGTGCTATAACACCAAAAGCAAGCTGACGGCGCCTTTTCAGGTCCGCTATCGGCTTGCTTTTTTTTTACATCTTTTTCGCCGCCCGCTCGATGCCTTTTCGGATATCGTCGAGTTTCTCCTGGCTCATCTTCACCGAAATGCCCATAACCAGCGTGCGCCCCAGGATGTCTTCCGCGTAAGGAATGCTCTCGCGGGTATACTCCACCTTGCCCTTGTAGGCCGGGCTGGTAAACGGATATTTTTTCGAATTGGCCGTGGATTTCGCAAGAAAATGTTCCCAGTTGGGCACGTAGTGCCACAGATTTCTCTTGTAGCAGACAGTGTCGACACCTTCCGCCGCCAGAAGATTCTGGAATTTCTGCGCCTGCTCCTCGCTGGGCCAGTTGAATGCCAGAAATGTCGCGGAATCGCCTTCGGGGTCCGGTTTTGCACGGAAGCCGACGCCGGGAATGCCGGCCAAGACGTCCATGATGAATTTTTTGTTCTTTTTCTGTTCGCCGATGAGGTAATCCAGTTTGCGCAGCTGCGCCAGCCCCAGCGCGCCCTGCAATTCGTTCATCCGGTAGTTGAAACCCAGAATGGTTCTGCCTTCCATGGCGCGGCTGACGTTGGGATTGTGGTCATGGCCGTGGTCGTGATACCACTCCGCCCGGTGGTAGAGGTCAAGATGGTTCGTGATAACCATGCCGCCCTCCCCGGTGGTAACGGTCTTGACGTAGTCGAAACTAAAACAGCCCATGTCACCGAAGCTTCCCAGTTTTTTGCCCTTGAAGCTGGCGCCGCAGCCCTGGGCGTTGTCTTCCAGAACCAGCAGATTGTTTCTGCGGGCAATCTCCACAATTTTGTCAATGTGCGCCGCGGAACCGCACATGTGCACGGGAATGACCGCCTTGGTGTAGGGCGTTTTCTTCTTTTCGATTTCCTGCGGGTCGAGATTGAGTGTGTCGTCAATATCCACCATGACGGGAATCGCGCCCACTTCCATCACGGCCTCATAGGTTGCCAGAAATGTGAAGGCGGGCACCAGCACGTCATCGCCGGGCCCGACGTCAAGCGCGGTGAGCGCGACTTTGAGCGCCGCCGAACCGGATGTGACGCCGAGAGCGTATTTCGTGCCGCAGTATTTGGCAAACTCCTCCTCGAACTGCCGCACCTTGTAGATGCCCTTCCTTTCCTTGTCAAACCCGTAACGCATCAGGATGCCCGTTTCCAGGACATCCATCACTTCCTTCATTTCTTCCTTGCCGATGAGTTCTGCACCAGCCATCGTTTTTTCTCCTTTCTTACAAAGCCTGCGCGTAAATCGCGATCATATCATCTTTGGTGATCTTCCGGGGATTGTTCTCCAGCGGTCTGGCCACGCCCTGCGCCACATCCGCCAGCGCCGCAAAATCTTTTTCCTTTATGCCGAAATGCGCAAGGGTTTCATGAACGCCGCAATCCTCAATCAGCGCCTCGACCGCCTCCAGCGCGAGATAGGCGGCCTCGCGTTCGGCAAGACCCTCCACGTTCTCGCCCATCGCCTCGGCAATATCCGTAAACTTGTCCAGCGCCGCGGGCAGATTGAACGCCATCACCGCCGGAAGCAGCATGGTGTTGGCCAGACCGTGGCCGATGCCGTACTTGCCGCCCAGCGGATACGACAGCGAATGGACCGCCGTCACGCCCGCGTTGGCCAAACCGATGCCGGCATACAGGCTGCCCAGCAGCATCTTCTCGCGCGCGGCGATGTTTTTGCCGTCATGCACGCAGGTCCGCAGATTTTCGGCAATTAGTGCGATGGCCTCCAGGGAAAACATCTCGCTCATCGGCGAGGCGTTGACGGACGTGTAGGATTCAATGGCATGACACAGGGCGTCCAGACCGGTATGGGCCGTGGGTGCCGGCGGAAGCGTCAGCGTCAATTCCGGATCCAGAAGCGCCAGCTCCGGATAGAGGTAAGGGCTGTTCATGCCTTCCTTCTTTTTCAGATTCCGGCGCACGAACACCGCGGTGAAGGTGACCTCCGACCCCGTTCCGGCAGTTGTCGGAATCATGATTTTTGGCAGGCCCGGTTTGGGCACTTTGTTGAGCCCTAAATAATCCGCCGCCGCGCCTTTGTTCGTCGCCAGAACCGCAATGGCCTTGGCGGTGTCCATGGCGCTGCCGCCGCCGATGCCGATGACGATGTCGCACTTGTTTTTGACGGCGATTCTCGCTCCCTCGTCCGCCAGATCAATGGGCGGCTCCGCCTCGACCTTGTCGTAAACGGTGAACTTGATGCCTGCGGGAATGAGAATATGGGCAATCTTCTCCGGCAAGTCGGTTTTTGCCAGATTTTTATCTATGACGACCAGAGGATTCTGGGCACCGTGTTCCTTAACGTGGCTCGCCAGCGTCAGCAGCGAACCGGTGCCGAAGATGATTTTTTTCGCTCCGGTAAAGGAAAATGTCTTTCTCATGTAAAACCCCCTTTTAATTAGAAAACATCCGTATTCCCCGTGATATTCCTTCGGCTCATCCCTATGGGAACGGCCGGGCCTTGTCAAGTTTTTTTGTGCTTTGCGTACCACTGCAGCTGGCGGCAGATGCCCCGGATAATCTTGACTTCCCGCGACAGCAGTCCCGAGCGCGAGAAAAATCTCCGAATATAGAGCATCCAGTGCTCCGGATTATCGGGATTCAAAAAACCGATGTCCAACAGCATCTGCCGGATATGCTCATACATGCCCTCCAACTCCGACGACAGAGCCAGCCTGGGCGCCACTTCCCCTGCAGGCACGTCGGGCAGGGAAGCCACAAAGATTTCATAGCACATAATCATGACGGCCTGCCCAAGGTTCAGGGAGGTGAATTCTTTCGCCGTCGGAATCGTCACGACGGCATGACAAAGCCGAAGCTGTTCATTGGCAAGCCCCGTGTCTTCCGGACCGAAGAGCAGGGCGACCTTGTTTTTCTGCGACAGATTGACAATCGCCTCGGCGGCCTGGCGCGGCGTCAGAAACGGACCCCGGAATTTTCCCAGGCGCGCGGTCGTGCCGACAATATAACTGAATTGGCTAAGCGCGTCCGGGGTCGGTTCCACGAATTGAATCTTCTCCACGACATCCGCCGCCATGTGCGTGGCCCTTTGCTTGATTTCCTCGAGATCGTAGTCATACGGCCCGATGACGACTATCCGGCCGATGCCCATGTTTTTCGCGGCGCGGGCGGCGGCGCCGATATTGCCCGCGTATTTGGGTTTATATAAAACAATGCTGATATTTTTGGTCTTGGCCTTCACAACGCATGTCCTCTCAGGCAAGAATTTTCTGCAAGATCCGGTAGGCGAGGTATCTTCCCAGGATGCCCAGGTAGTGCGGTGCACGCGACAGCCAGGCGCCGACAAGAAAAACGATGTAGGAAAGACCGTATGTCAGCGGCCCGCCGATGATGAAAATCAGGGGCTGGTTCATCCAAACGGCCACGACGCTCAGCGCGGCAACCGCCGGCCAGCCCATTAAAAAACTCAGCGCCATGATCGCCAGCCCCAAAATCAGCCGCGGCGTGGGACGCTCACGGAAGGCACTCAAATCGGCGGGCTGTTCCATGAAATGCTGAACGGATTTTTTTCCGGCAAGATACCGGGCGATAATACTGCGCATGTCAACAAAGGTTTCTGGGCTTGTGCTTGCGTCAATGTTTTGTTCAGACATACACGAGGCGAAGCGTTTGCGCAACAGCTTTCACGCGGCGCGTCATGCGACGGCTTGACAGATATCCGGCTTTCAGCCTATAGTTTTCACGTTGTAAGGAAAGTGTAACGGTCATGGAAAACACAGAGGATCACAACAGCGTTTGGGATTTTTTCGACCGGATTTATTGTATTTCCCTGGAATCCCGCAAAGACCGCAGGGCCTCGGCCCTTCAGGCCTTTTCGTCTGTGGGTCTGGAAAACCATGTGGAGTTCGTGCTTGTTCAGCCGCACCCCACCAACATCGAGCAGGGCATTTACGAATCGCACATGACCTGTCTGCGCAAGGGATTGGAAGCGGGCGCCGATACGATTCTGGTGTTCGAGGATGATGTCGTCTTTGACCGCTTTGATGAAGGCGCTTTCCGCCAAAGCCTTCAATTTCTGAAGGAGCATCCGGACTGGAAGGTTTTTCTGCTTGGGGCTCTTCTATCCTCCAGCCGCAAAACATCCAATCCGCACGTGCAAAAAGTCCGCTATAAAAGCCTCGCGCACGCCTACGCGTTAAACAGACCCTACGCGGAGACGATCGCCTATCAGCCCTGGCAAGGCATCGTGGCCGATGTCATTTTCCGCCCGTTGACAGAAGGGATTTACGCCGTTTACCCGATGTTCGCCTTTCAGGGGGATTTCTCTTCGGACAACGACGCAAAATACAAGCCGTTGGAAAAATTCCGACGGCTCTTAGGCGGCCTGCAATCCATTCAAAAGGCCAATGAATTTTACAGCCGGCACAAATTCGGCATCATCGCCTCCCATCTCGGCGCCCTGCTCCTGTTGATTCTTTGGCTGAAGGCCTGCTGAAAAGTCCCGAAAAAAATCCGTCGCGGAAAATTTTTTCCCATTTGATTTAACCGCCGATTTGCTGTATGAGTGCCCAGCACTTTCAAGGAAGGAAAGCATTGTCTATTCTTCGCGCCGAGTTTCCAAATGATGTTTTTGCGGGTCCTGCCATCCACAGGACGCTTCGATGGTGTTGCCTCTTCCTGATCGGCCTGTCGCTTTTGCATCCCGCCTCCTTCGCCCTGGCGCACGACATGCAATCAGCCCGGTTCCAAACATTCATCAGCGCCCTCGAAGATAAAGCCAAACAGTATGGATGGAACGATCTTCAACCAAGCAAGATCAAGTGGGAATATTACCGGACCTCCCGGCGGGGCCACCCTTTAATGTTTGCTGTTTTTGGCCAAGGGAGCAACTGTGTCTTGTTTTTGGGCGGCGTGCATGGGGATGAGCCGCCCGCGGTGCATCTGATGCTCCGGTTGGCCCAGTACGTCCAGGACAATCCGGACTTATTTAAAAACACATGTATCGTCATCGCGCCCCTGGTCAACCCCGATGGTTTTCTGTCTTCCACCCCGACCCGAGTCAACGCCGGCGGCGTGGATCTCAACCGCAATTTTCCCACAAAAGACTGGCAGGCAAAAGCCATCCGCCAGTGGGAAAACAAGGGCCGAAACAAACGCTACTTTCCCGGAAACAAACCGGCAACGGAACAGGAAACCCTTTTTCAGATGGCCCTGATGAAACGGTTCAGGCCGCAAAAAATATTGTCGGTACATTCGCCGCTTAATTTTCTGGATTATGACGGCTCTTCATCTGATTTGGATTCATTTGAAAAATGGATGGTGAAAATATCCCGGGAAGCCGATTATCCTTTGAAAAAATTTGGATACTACCCCGGATCGCTGGGAAATTACGCCGGACATGAACGCAACATTTTTACCATCACGCTGGAGCTGCCCTCATCCAATCCCCGATGCAGTAAAGATTATTTTGACAAGTTTCAACCGTGTATCCTTAAATTCATCAACCTGCCGGTGGTGGGCTTGCCGCCCCACACGAAATTGGTCAGCTATTAGCAGAAATTCGTTTGAAACAGTTTTCCTAACATCCCGGCTTGATCTGTTTGTATTTCATTTTCCAGGAAATGTAGTCTTCCAGTTTCTGGATGGCATCCGCCGGCGTGTTGACAAACTCTACGCCTGCTTCATAGGATTCATCTTCATAAATAATTTTAATCCACTTGACCTTTCCAATCACCGTAATCATTTGATGCACCGTTTTGAGCGTCATCTCAATCATCAGGAGGGTATCCACGGGTAAGAAAAGATGCGCCTGGATTCTGGCGCCGGACACTGAAATGTCCTTGCTGCGGTTGTAAATTACTTTTTCCTTAGGCGGATGCTGACCGCCGGAAAGCACGGTAATGGTAATCTCGTTTTCATCTTCCAATCTTGGCGCTTTTCTTCTTTCTTCCATAACAGAACATTCCTCCTTGATCCCGAATGTCGGGTTAATGGAAAGATTACACACTAAAATTTTGCGTTGAAAGATGGAACTTTTATCCCAAATCCCTTGTCAAAAAACAAGTTTTTTCTATCGCTTGCGGCGAATCATATTTTTTGTTAGCAAGTGAATATGGATCCGGACATCCGTTGGCTCAAACAACAAACGTTGACAATGAATATCCGCTTGGACGCAAAGCAACTGAATCAGTTTGACCAATACAAACAAGAGCTGCTTGCGTGGAATCAAAAAATCAACCTGATTTCTGAAAACTCCGCCCGGGAGATTGTCGCCCGGCATTTCCTGGATTCGCTGACGCCCCTGCCGTTTATCGAGAAATCCAACGCCAAACTGCTGGATGTCGGCAGCGGGGCCGGTTTTCCCGGCCTGCCGTTAAAAATCGCCAACCCCCGTTTGGAGCTTTGTTTGCTGGAGGCCAATCGCAAAAAAGCTTCCTTCCTCAAACACATGGTTCGTCTCCTTGAGCTCGACCATGTCCTGGTCGTGCATGACCGGATTGACAATTTGATTCGAACAAATTCTTTCGCCGAAGGATTTGATATTCTCATCTCCCGGGCGGCTTTTGGTCTATCCGAACTTCAAAGGTTTTGCGATTTCTTCCTAGACTCCAACGGCCTGCTCATCGCGCTGAAGGGAGTCCGCGTGGAGGAGGAAATTCAACAATGTCTGGCGTCAAAAACTCATCGGAAAATTACTCAATTTTTTCAATATGATATAGGACCTGATTTTTCGGGAAAGCCCCGGAAAATTATTATCGGGAAACCGTAAAAAAACCTTCTAAAAACCACTTTTTTATGCTAGTGCTATCCACAATTCTTGCAAAAGAATTGCTGGTTTTGCGTTTAATAAAATAATGAACAAAATTATATGTATAGCAAACCAAAAAGGTGGCGTCGGAAAAACCACCACGGCGGTAAATTTATCTGCGTCACTGGCGGCGGCAGAAAAAAAAACATTGCTGATTGACGGCGATTCACAGGGCAATTCCACAAGCGGCATTGGCATCAATCGTGAAAATTTTCACAACGCAAACCTTTATCACGCCATGATCGGCCAGAGACCGCTCGCGGAGATCATCACCCGGACGATGATTCCCCATCTCGACGTCGTGCCTGCCAATCAGGATCTGATCGGCATTGAGGTGGAATTTATCGGCTTGGACGATAAAGAAAAACGGCTCATGACGCTGCTTTCTGAACTCGACGGGCAATATGATTTTATTGTGATTGACTGTCCGCCGTCCTTGGGAGTCATGACGCTCAATGCGCTGGTGGCTTCCAATTATTTGATAGTTCCTTTGCAATGTGAATATTACGCGATGGAAGGATTAGGTTACTTGCTCAACACGGTTAAACTGGTCAGGGCGCAATGGAATCCGCATCTGGATTTGGGCGGCATTTTGCTGACCATGTTTGATCAGCGGAACCTGCTGTCGCACCGCGTGGCGGATGATGTGCGTCAACACTTCGGCTCCAAGGTTTTTAAAACGGTGATTCCCCGTAACGTGCGGCTCTCCGAGTGTCCCAGCCATGGACTGCCCATCATTTTGTACGACATTAAATCTCGCGGCGCTCAGTCGTACTTGGAATTGGCTCAAGAAATCATTCAGGGGGTAATGTAAATGGCACAAAAAAACGTGCTCGGGAAGGGGCTTGGCGCCATTTTCCCCGATTTGCTCAATGATACCGACAAGAAAAAAATTGTTTCGTGTGGCATTGAAGAACTGCGGCCGAACCGTTATCAGCCCCGGAAAAACTTCAACGACGAACAACAAAAACAACTGATCGCATCGATTAAACACAACGGGATTATTCAGCCCATTGTCGTGCGCAAACTGGAAAAAGGTTATGAAATCATCGCGGGCGAACGGCGATGGCGCGCGGCGCAGGCGGCTGGACTCAGAGAAGTGCCGGTCGTGATTCGCGACGCGACGGAGATGCAAGCAGCGGAACTTTCTCTGATTGAAAATATCCAACGGGAAGAATTAAATCCGCTCGAAGAAGCCCACGCCTATACCACGCTGATGGAGACATTCCAACTTTCCCAGGAAGATATCTCTTTGCGTGTGGGCAAGGATCGCTCCACCATCGCCAATACCGTTCGTCTCCTGAAATTGCCCGATAAAGCCAAAGCAGCCCTGGTGGAAAAAAAGATTTCTTCCGGCCACGCCCGCTGCATCCTGGCGTGCGTCTCTTTGGAGGAACAACTCGCTTTGCTGGAGCTGATTTTAAAAAAGAACTTAAATGTCAGAGAAACTGAACATCTATTAAAAAAAGCGAAAAAGACCTCGTCAGCGGTGAAAACACCGGCAAAGAAAGATCGTTTTTTGGGCGACCTGGAAAGGTCTTTAGCGACCAAACTGATGGCCAAGGTCGTCATCAATGGTTCCTCGAGCAGGGGCATCATTGAGATACGCTATACTTCACTGGATGAACTCAACCGCTTATCCGGGATGATTCTTGATGATATTCCGTAAACTTTGTATGTTTTAATTTATAAACAGGTGTTGATAAATTTGTTGATAAAGGTTTATGACAATGGATGCTTTTTGGGAAAAAACCACTAAAATAATTCAGGAAAAGGTAACGAAACAAAATTTTGACACATGGATCAAACCGGTCAAAATCATTGCAATGGAGGATAAGTGCGTCCAGTTGGCCGTCCCCAATCGCTTCTTTAAAGACTGGCTGATGGAAAACTATTCTTCAGTCATAAAACAATCTCTTCGGGAAGCTTCCGGACTGGAGGTGAATGTCGATTTTGTCCTTGTAAAACACCAGGAGTCCTCGCCCAAGAAAACGGAAAATACTCCTCCCACTGCCCACTATTCAGCCGCTCCCAAAAAACAAAATATAAACAATACGTTGCTCAATACGAATTACAGCTTCGAGAGGTTTGTTGTTGGTTCATGCAATCAATTTGCCCACGCCGCTTCCATTGCGGTGGCCAAACAACCGGCCAAACAATATAATCCGCTGTTCATTTACGGCGGTTCCGGTTTGGGAAAAACACACCTGCTTAACGCCATCGGATTGATGGCCAACGATATTCATCCTGCCATGAATATCATGTATGTCTCCGCTGAAGAATTTATGAACGAAATGATTAATTCCATCCGTTACGATAGGATGCCGAAATTCAGAGAAAAATATAGAAATATCAGTTGTTTATTGATTGACGACATCCATTTTTTAGCGGGAAAGGACCGAACTCAAGAAGAATTTTTCCACACATTCAACACCCTGCACGATTCTGGAAAACAGATTGTTGTTACCAGTGATAAATTTCCAAAAGATATTCCCAATCTGGAAAGCCGTTTGCGCTCTCGTTTTGAATGGGGATTGATCGCCGACATTCAACCGCCGGACATCGAAACCAAGATCGCCATTATTGAAAAAAAGATTCAGGAAAATAAAATAGATTTGCCGGCCAATGTCATTCATTATATCGCTTCCCATGTCGAATCCAATATCCGGGAATTAGAAGGGTTTTTGGTCCGCATTGGAGCCTATGCTTCACTGACCGGAAAAGAAATAGATTTGGATGTCGTCAAGGAAGTTTTAAGTAGTATTGTAAAACAAAGAAAAAATGACGATCTGAGCATTGAAGATATCATGAAAGTCATTGCCGGAAAATTAAATATTAAAGTTTCCGATATCAAATCTCATAATAAGAATAAAAATCTTGTTTTGGCTCGACAGATCGCAATGTATCTCTCCCGCAAGCACACCAATTATTCGTTTCCGGATATCGGACAAAAAATCGGCGGTCGGGATCACTCAACGGTCATTTACGCGAATAATAAAATAGCCAATACCATCAAAACAGATGATAAACTAAAAAAATTAGTCAAAGAAATCGAGGAGAGTTTAATTCACAAATAATGAACTATGAGTGTGATCCTCATCCACAGAAGGTTTATTGTTCAAATAATGATTTTTATTTCTGGATTAGGATTTATCCACATATCAACAAGTGTTACTACTAATTCTGATTTAATAAATTTAAGGAGGATATATGGAATTTAAAATCAATCGGGAAATCTTTTTAGATGGTGTTCAGAAAACTTTGGGGATTGTTGAAAAGAAAACGACTATACCGATTTTAAATAATATCTTGCTGAAAGCGGAAGAGGGAAAAATTAAAATTATCGCTACCGATCGTGAGATCAGCTTGATTTCAGACTATGAAGCCGATGTGGCGGAGAAGGGAGAAATTACCGTTTCAGCAAAGAAAATTTATGAAATGGTAAGGGAAATTCAAGGGGAAGTGGTCAATGTAAATGAAAAAAACAATACAGTCAAAATATCCTCTCAGCGCGCGTTTTATAAAATGTCCGGTCTACCTTCTGAAGATTTTCCGCTGGTGTCCCAAGAAGAAGACGTACACCTCTTTAAAGTCAAGGGCAGTGTGATTAAGGATTTAATTAATAAAACAGCTTTTGCCATGGCGACGGACGAAACAAGGAAAAATCTCAATGGAGTTCTTTTAGAGACGACCATTGAAGGATCCAATAATGTTTTGAGAATGGTCGCGACTGACGGCCATAGGTTGTCTCTCGCTAAGAGCGCGCCGCTGGAGTCTTCGGTGAAAATCAGCAAGGGAATCATTATTCCGCGCAAGGGGCTGATGGAGATTAAAAAACTGATTGATGAAAATGAAGATGTAAAAATCGGAATTCATAAAAATTTATTTATTATCAGGACGGAAAACACCATTTTGAAAGTGGGGCTGGTGGATGCCGATTATCCGGATTACAAGAAGGTTCTTCCCACAGAGAAAGGCATCAGCGTTGTTTTGGAAAAGGGGACTTTTTTGCACGCATTGCGAAGAATGAGTGTTGTGTCCTCGGAACGATATGGTGGGGTGATTCTTTCTTTTTCCAAGGGGAAGCTGACGCTGAACTCGACCAATCTGGATGTGGGTGAAGCGACGGAAGAAATGGATATTGATTACAGTGGGGATGTGGTGGATTGCGGTTTTAATGTGAATTATTTGATTGATGCCATAGCGGTGGTAGAAAAAGATCAGGTCCTGTTTGACGTGGGATTGGGTCTGAAGCCGTCCGTCATCAAACAAATGGATGACGATAGTTATTTATGCATAATCATGCCGTTGAAAATATAAGACTGGAGAGGATGTTGCAGAGCAATTATGGGACATAAATATGACGCGGATAGTATTAAGGTTTTAGAGGGTCTGGAAGCCGTCCGGAAACGGCCGGCGATGTATATTGGGTCAACCGGTAAAGAAGGGTTGCACCATCTGGTTTATGAAGTCGTCGATAATAGCATTGATGAGGCGGCGGCTGGGTATTGTGATACGATTACGGTAAAAATCAGAGTGGATAACAGCATTGTCGTGGATGACAACGGCCGTGGAATTCCGGTGGACCGTCACAAGACGGAAGGGGTATCAGCGGCGGAAGTGGTCATGACAAAGCTGCACGCCGGCGGGAAATTTTCCAACGATTCCTATAAAATATCCGGAGGATTGCATGGCGTCGGTGTTTCCGTCGTCAATGCCTTGTCAAAAACCTGCGAGTTGGAAGTCCGACGGGATGGAAACGTCTATATCCAAACCTATCAAAGGGGCGTTCCTGACGGACCGCTGGAAATGGTGGGGAAAACACGGGGCCGCGGCACGAAAGTCACCTTCCTGCCCGACGATGAAATTTTTGAGGAAACGGAATTTAGTTACGATGTCATTGCCAACCGTCTTCGTGAGTTGGCGTTTCTGAATTCCGGTGTAAAAATTAATCTCATTGACGAACGCACCGGCAAACAGAATGAATTTTATTACAAGGGCGGCATTGTGTCCTTTGTGGAATATATCAATCGCAACAAGCGCGTGTTGCACAAGGACCCGATTTATGTTTCCGGCGAACGCGAAGACTGTTTTGTAGAAGTGGCGCTTCAGTATAATGAAACCTACCTGGAAAACATTTTTTCCTTTGCCAATAGCATTAACACCACCGAAGGCGGCACCCATCTGGTGGGATTCCGGTCCGCGCTGACGCGGGTGTTCAATAACTACGCGCTGAACAATAAAATCATCAAGGACGCCAAGGATGCCCTGCGCGGCGAAGATTTGAGGGAAGGTCTGGCCTGTGTCATCAGCGTCAAGGTTAAAAATCCGCAGTTTGAGGGACAGACCAAAACCAAACTGGGCAACTCGGAAGTGCGCGGGCTGGTGGAAGGAATCGTTTACGATAAAATAGGCAGTTATCTGGAAGAGAATCCTTCGGTTGCCAAACAGATTCTCAATAAATGCATGGAAGCGGCGCGGGCCCGGGAAGCGGCCCGGCGGGCCCGGGAGCTCACCCGCCGCAAAAGCGCTCTGGAAGTGGGAGCCCTGCCCGGCAAGCTGGCCGATTGTCAGGAAAAAGATCCGGCGCTGAGCGAACTGTTTTTGGTCGAGGGCGATTCCGCCGGCGGCTCGGCCAAGCAGGGAAGGGACCGGAAGAATCAGGCGATCCTGCCCTTGCGGGGCAAAGTGCTCAATGTCGAAAAAGCCCGTTTTGACAAAATGCTGCAGAACGAGGAAATCAAGCTGATTGTCACGGCGCTGGGTGCGGGCATTGGCGCCGATGATTACGATATCAGCAAATTACGTTATCACAAGGTCATCATCATGACGGATGCCGATGTGGACGGCTCTCACATCCGCACCCTGCTGTTGACTTTTTTCTTCCGGCAGATGCGCGAGCTGGTGGAAAGAGGTCATCTCTACATAGCCCAGCCGCCGCTTTTCAAGGTGGTCGAGAAGAAGCAGGAATTTTACATTCACAATGAAGAGCAGATGAAAAATTACATTCTCGAAAACGGCGTGCAGAAAGTCAAGCTCATGATGGATGACGGCTCGCCGTTTCCGGTCAGCGGCAATAAATTGCTGGCCTTAATCAAAAAAGTCATGCGGATCGAAGAACTGTTGGACCGCTTTGAGAAGGAAAACCGCGACCGGACCTTGATTCGCATCCTGGCCGGCGATCCGACTTTAACGGACGAAAGCTTCAAGACCGAGAAATCCCTGACGGCCATCGCGAAAAGAACCGGCGTCGCGCTGGGGGAGAGTTTTGACGATTTTATCATAGAGCCGGATCAGGATCACGGGGGATTAAAGGTCGTGTTCAATCTGAAAAAGAACGGTCAGACCGTCGCCTCGTGCATCAGTCGAGAGGTGTTCCGCACACCGCAATTTTCCGATATCCGGGTCTTGCTGGAGCAGGTTTCCATCATGGGAGAAGCGCCTTACAAAGATATCGGTGAAGAGTCCGGCGCGCCGGTGATTCTGGAAAGCGCCAAGGCGCTCGTCGAACACATCATCAACCTGGGCAAAAAAGGCATCACCGTTCAGCGGTACAAAGGCTTGGGCGAAATGAATCCGGAACAGCTGTGGGAAACCACAATGAATCCGGACAAGCGAACGTTGCTGCAGGTGACCGTGGACGACGCGGTGCAGGCCGATGAAATCTTTACGACGCTGATGGGCGATCAGGTCGAACCGCGACGCGATTTTATCTACCGGCACGCCTTGGATGTCAATAACCTGGATATTTAAACCGAACGATTTTGCACCGACCGGATAAGCCGCCGGTTTTTGGTATGAAGAGAGGATGAAGGACATGGAACGAGATATCCACCACAAGCAGATTCTGGTGAATATAGAAGATGAAATGAAAAAATCTTACATGGATTACGCCATGAGCGTCATCATCGGGCGGGCGATTCCCGACGTGCGCGATGGCCTCAAGCCGGTGCACCGCCGGATTCTCTATTCCATGTACGAAATGGGCAACCGCTACAACAAGCCGTATAAAAAATCCGCCCGCATCGTCGGCGACATCATCGGCAAATACCATCCGCACGGCGACGTGGCGGTCTATGATACGCTGGTGAGAATGGCGCAGGATTTTTCCATGCGCTACCCGCTCGTGGACGGACAGGGCAACTTCGGATCCATCGACGGCGACCCGCCCGCGGCCATGCGGTACACGGAGGTCCGGCTTTCACGCATCGCGGAAGAGGTGTTGGCCGATCTGGAAAAGGAAACGGTGGATTACATTCCCAACTATGATGAATCGCTGCTGGAGCCTTCCCTGCTGGCCACCAAAATTCCCCTGCTGTTGCTCAATGGTTCTTCCGGTATTGCGGTCGGCATGGCCACGAATATTCCGCCGCATAATCTCAAAGAAGTGATCAACGGCATCATTGCCTGCATCAAAAATCCCGACATTACCATCGAACAGCTGATCCGTCTGATTCCGGGCCCCGATTTTCCCACCGCCGGTTTTATTAATGGCCGGGAGGGTGTTGTGGAAGCCTACAAAACCGGCCGCGGCATCATCCGAATGCGCGCGCGGGCGCTGATCGAGAAGAACGCCCGCAACGACAAGGAAACCATCGTCATCACGGAAATTCCCTATCTCGTCAACAAGGCGGCGCTGATTGAAAAGATATCGGAGCTGGTGCGCGACAAGAAAATTGCCGGCATTGCCGATTTGCGCGACGAGTCCGACCGCGAAGGCATTCGCATCGTGATTGACTTGAAACGCGATGAGAATTCGGCCATCATTCTCAATCAGCTCTACAAGTACACCCAGATGGAAAGCACGTTCGGCATTATCATGCTGGCGATTTCCGACGGTCGTCCGCAGGTGTTCAATCTCAAGGAAATGCTGGAAAAATTCATCAGCTTCCGCCAGGAAGTCGTGGTGCGCCGCATCCGGTTCGACCTGGCCCGCGCGAAGGAACGGGCGCATATTTTGGAGGGCTTGATTATTGCGCTCAACAATATCGACGCGATTATCAAAGTCATCAAGGCGTCCAAAACCCCCGCAGACGCAGCAGCGCAATTGTGCGCGAAGTTCAAACTGTCGGAAATTCAGGCCAAAGCGATTCTGGATATGCGCCTGCAGCGCCTGACCGGCCTGGAGCGCGCCAAAATTGACGAGGAATACGCGGAGGTGACCAAGCTCATCAAGCACCTTCAGGCGATCCTGGATGATCCGCAAAAGGTTCTGCAGGTGATTATTGACGAGCTCAATGACATCAAGGAACGATTCGGAGACGACCGCCGCACGGAAATCGTGGCCAGTTCCGAAGACATTGACATCGAGGACATGATTGTCGAGGAAGACATGGTGGTCACGATTTCTCATGCCGGATACATCAAGCGCAACGCCGTGAGTCTCTACAAGAGCCAGCATCGCGGCGGACGCGGCAAGGTCGGCATGGGCACCAAGGAAGAGGATTTTGTGGAAAAAATCTTCATCGCGTCCACGCACAACTACCTGCTGGTCTTCACCAACGCGGGCAAGGTGCACTGGTTGAAAGTCTATCAGATTCCGCAGGCCGGGCGCGCCGCCAAGGGCAAGGCCATTGTCAACCTGATCAACCTGGCGCCGGGCGAAAAAGTCAAGGCGACCCTGCCGGTGCGCGAGTTTGTCAATGACAAATATGTCGTGATGGTGACGAAAAAGGGCGTTATCAAGAAGACCGAACTCACGGCGTATTCCAATCCGCGTTCGGGCGGCATCATCGCCATTTCCATTGACGAAGGGGACGAACTGGTGGATGTCCAGCTGACCAAGGGGGACCAGGATATTTTCCTCGCGACCAAGCAGGGCATGGCCATCCGTTTCAAAGAAGACGAGGTGCGCGACATGGGACGCGCGGCACGCGGCGTTCGCGGCATCCATCTGGAGGAAGGCGATGAGGTCATTGACGTGGAGATTCCGGGGCAGAACACCTACATGCTCACGGTGTCCGAAAACGGATACGGCAAATGCACGTCGATTGATGAATACCGTGTCCAGTCGCGCGGCGGCAAGGGCACGATTAATCTGAAAACCGTTGAAAGAGTCGGCAACGTCTCCGGCGTGCTGCAGGTGGTCACCGAGGATCACGTCATGCTCATCAGCAATACCGGCAAGGTCATCAGGATCAAGGTTCAGGAAATTCCGGTCATTCACCGCAATACCCAGGGTGTTCGATTGATTGAACTGGAACCCGAAGAAAAACTTGTCGGCGTCGCCCGCACGACATCCGATTCCGAGGGCAAGGATGACGAAGGCGGCGACGATGAAATCGACGGCGCAACCGAAGACAACGGCACAGCGGAAGATTGATCAAGCGTTCCGCGGGCCAGCACGGGGAAGGCATCCATGGCACAAAATAACGTCGCGAGATTATATATGGCTGTGTTTGTTTGCCTGTCCCTTTGGGGATGCGCCAGTGTGCCGCCTCGCTTAGATGAAATGAGAGCTCAAACAGCCGGCTTTCAATTGCCTAAACTTCCGGAGGAGGGCAAGGCCCTTGTTTATGTTGTCAATCCGTCAACCTTCGTCAAGTATGCTTCAAAGCATGGGAATATGTACCCGGTGTATCTGGATAACCATGATTCGCCATCGGAAGTCGGCGCCACCTTCGGCCAGCAATATACATATTTTAGTGTCACCCCCGGAGAGCACAAAATATTCACCAAAGCGGATAACTGGGCCGAGCTGGATATATCGGCAAAGGCTGGCGACGTTATCTTTTTGAAGCAGGAACCTTACATGGGATTCACAACCCTGAACATCAGGCTGGATAGGATTTCGGATGACGAGGGCAAGTATTATATCAAGACCCTGCCTCGCGGAAAAATCATCGCAAATCAAACCGCGGCGGTGACGTCCATACCTGCGGCGTCAAATGCGCCGAGGCCGCCAGAAACGGCCAATACCTACCGCGGCACGATCACCGGCGGTAATTTTGCCAAGGGGATCGGCTTTTCCAACATAAACATCAAGCTTGAAGTCACCGACGAAAGCGGCGTCAAAGAAATTTTTTTCGTAAGATCAGACTCAAAAGTATTTGATGTTGAAGGAAAACAGACCGACTATATCAGCGCCTTCGCCTTTCGCGGGAAGAAAGTGTCCATAGAATATTTCACCATCGAAGATGCCACCGGCGGCGATCCGACTCGCAGTGACTTTGCCTATGAAATAGGTCATAAGGGAGTCCGTGTGCTGCGCTTGCTTGACCAAAACCAAAACAATTGAAACCTGTCGATGTCACCAAGACATATCCTGTTTCCTTATTCGGATCGGGCTTGTATTTTGAGTCCTGAAGCTTCCATGACGTTCAGAATATCGGATTGAGTTTATCCGGCGTCCATCATGATGGGTGGAATACCTTTTATCATGGATGAACAGGAAGACCGGCCATGACGGCGTGCTTGTTCATCCTGTATAATTGGGTTATACTCTCTGCATGTCCAACTACAAATTTTTTGACCATACGGCGGATATCGGGATTGAGGTAACTGGCCGGACCAGAAAAGCGCTGTTTGTAAACGCCTCTGACGCTTTGTTTGACGTGATGATTGAAAACAGGGCCGGCCGTGGCACGGAGAATGCACAGGGGCATCGTAGAAGCATCACCGTTGAAGGAACGGATGTCGCCGAGTTACTGGTAAATTTTTTGCGGGAATTGCTTTATCTGTTCAACGGCGAGAAATTCATCACAGGCCGCTGCGACATTACGAGGCTTTCCAGTCAGGTCCTGGAGGCGTCCCTGGCGGGAGAATTATTTGACAGCGGAAAGCATTTGATTAAAATAGAAATCAAGGCCGTGACCTATTCCGGCCTGATCGTGGAGAAAATAAAAAAAGGCTGGAGGGCGAGAATCATTTTTGATGTGTGACGACATGTCTTGGAGCAACTATATAAGATGCAATGATGTAGGGATTGTTCCCCGAACAATCCGTAGCGGCGCATTCCCCGAATGCGCCATACCGTTTGTTTCCCAAGGGAAGAAGCAGGATAATCCCCTCCCCTCAATTCCCGCCCACCAGGGGCGGTGAAGATGCGTGATTTCATTTGAAGGGACTTTGTTATGTCTGGAATTGTTTTAGAAAAACTGGATGACAACCGCTGGCTTCTGCCGCAGACAGGCGCGATGCGGGTGC
>ERZ795047.1654-NODE-1654-length-23024-cov-8.117593_pt1 | contig 23024 bp, 20 predicted proteins | sample MGYA00375131_ERZ795047 | MGnify/ENA primary metagenome ERZ795047 (study PRJEB30176, sample SAMN05720228) | activated sludge metagenome | isolation source: Anaerobic digester | place: Japan | collected 2015-05-20 ...
CATGCCGCTTTTCATCGCCTTGCAGTCAGCCCTTAACGGAAAGACGGTTCTTGAAGGTTCATCACCGTTGGCAGACAAAGTAGGCCGCCAGGTGTTCGACCCAAGGGTTTTTGTATATGATGACGCAACTGTCGACTGCGCCCTCGGAAGCTGCCCAATGGATGCCGAGGGCGTAAAGTCGCGCAAAACACCCCTGATCGAGGCAGGTGTCGTCAAAGGCCATTACTACGATCTTCAAACCGCGGGCAAGGCAGGCACTTCTAGCACGGGAAATGGCGTCAGACAAGCCCACGCCGGCGACTACTTCGAGGGGCAGCCGACTCCAGGCACGAGCAATCCGCTGATCACCCCGGGCACCGAGAGCCTTGAAGACATGATCGCGTCGATGGATGAAGGAATCATAGTCGACCAGGTAATGGGGGCCGGACAGGGCAACGTTCTGACAGGAGATTTCTCTGTCAACGTGCACCTAGGTTTCAAGGTAGAACATGGCAAGATAGTGGGCCGCGTAAAGGACACGATGGTCGCCGGCAACACCATAAAAGCACTTAACGACATAGTTGCTATAAGCGACCGCGCAGAGTGGGCCTATGGACAGTACTCCGCCCCTGCGTTCTTGTTCCGGTCTCTTGGAATAGCGGCTAAAGGAAGTTAGGGGGCCACAAGATGGAATGGGCACGGCATGAATCAGAAGCGAACGCCTTGCCCACGCCATGTGCTCATCGGGTGTACCCGGATCATTCGGCGGCCAACGGAAACCGCTAATCGCGGGTTCGCCAGCCGACTGACCCACCCATCGGTCGAAATCTCGGGGTTACCTCGCCCTTGAGCGCATCATACGAAAGGTGATGTAAAAGCAGCGCCAATTATACGCCCATCTACAAGAGCCACCGCCCTGAAAGAGGTTTGGGTCAGCATGAGGTCAAACCCGCCCCGCTGACCCACCAATCAACGCCCGGCTCGCCCATACACCTGCTCCAGCAGCCCTTCCAGCTCCAGTATGTCGCGGATAACCCAATCGGCTGCATATTCCGGGCCGCCCCTAATCCGCCTGGTGCCATCTGAATCCACCAGAACGGTGTGGATTCCAAACACTCTCTTGGCAGGGGCCAGGTTCCGCAAATTGTCCTCAACAAGGATGCACTCGGCTCCCTCGGCGTCCAGATAGTCAAGGATCCGTCTATATGCTTCGAGTTCAGGCTTTGGACAGCAACCCGCCGCCTCGTAATCGAATATGCAGTTAAAATGCCCGGGGGTTACTCTGAGGGCTGAAAGGACCCTCTGAGCATGGCTGCGGTCTGCATTGGTGAATATGACCTTTGCCGGGCTCAGCCGGCTTAACATTGCATCCAGTTCCGGATTGGGATCTATGTGGTCAGAATGAGGCACATCGTGCACGAATTCCATGTAGTCTCGCACGTCGACCCCGTGTTCGTGATATAGCCCTCCCAGGGTAGCTCCGTATTCCATAAAATACCTCAACCGGTATTCCTCGGCCTCCCGCCGAGAGACACCGAGGCGAAGCATTATGTACTCGATTATTCTGTCGCGCACGATGTTCATCAGCCCATTGGACGCCGGGTATAGTGTCTCGTCTAGATCGAACAGTATAAATCGAATGGGCACAACCACTCACCCCAAGCAAGGATATCACTGCAGGTTAAGCCTGCGTGGGCAGGCAGTTTTCGAGATTCACACGATGCCATTGTCAAGACGATAATGGCATTGGCTCGCAAAACAGAGATAGAGAGACGCGCCGCGGTCGGGGAACCTGCATCCTCCCGTTCCGCAGCGCGCTGAGGAAAATCGATAGATGATACGGGCACAAAAGCCAATCTAAGAGCAACATACGCCTCTCCAGACTTACCTCGAGAGATGGGTGCTTAAGCGAGTGCCCATCGCAGCTATCCATCACGTTTCTTTATGTACCGCTCCAGCTTGCGTTTGACTCTTTGAAGCGCATTGTCAACAGACTTTACATGACGGTTCAGTTCGATCGCTATTTCCTGATATGATTTGCCATCAAGGTATGCGTTGAGCACGTCCCTCTCCAGGTCGCTAAGGAACTCATCCATCTTGTCCTCGATATCGTTAAACTCTTCTCTGCTGATAACGAGTTCTTCCGGGTCAGTAATCTTGTTGCCCGACAAAACATCCAACAGTGTACGATCTGATTCTTCATCATATATCGGTTTATTCAGGGAAACATATGAGTTTAGTGGAATATGTTTCTGTCTCGTCGCTGTCTTAATAGCAGTAATAATCTGTCTAGTAATGCACAGTTCGGCAAAAGCACGAAATGAAGCTAGTTTGTCAGGCTTGAAGTCTCGGATGGCCTTGTAAAGGCCTATCATACCCTCCTGAATTATGTCCTCCCTGTCTGCGCCAATCAAAAAATAGGACCGGGCCTTCGCCCTAACAAAGTTCTTGTACTTGTGGATGAGATATTCCTCGGCGTCGCTGTCGCCCTGCTTTGCCAATTCTACGATTTCCTCATCAGCCAGCTCATCATAGTGCAAATAGATTTCATATTGCAGGTTTACGCTCAAATGCGTCCCCTCCCGACACAACAAGCTTAGCAACGGGATATCTTGATACCCGAGACTGGCTGTGAACAATCAACTACCGGCTAATAAACAAGCCGGCCACTTTGACAAGAGTTTAGAAAAGCCCACTTCGGCAGGTATTAAGCCTGTACCAGCTCCAAAGACTACGGCCATTATATATCAGCGACTTCACACGAGTCAAGCAAAGCGCCTGGTAGCCGCTTACATATACAATAGCTATCTTTGGCAATCACCACCTTCAACCCACATTCCAACCCCATTTGCCATGTACAGCCGATGGTGCCAACTGCGGTCTGCAGCAGACGTCATCAAGGCAGCCTCTCTTGCCACAAAGCACAGCCCTATCTGGCTCTCAGCCTCTGTTGACCCCGAGTCTCTGCCTGGCAACCTCAAACGCTATCACTGCCCATGCAACTCCGGCATTAAGGGAAGACACCTCACCCGCCATCGGTATTGAGACTGTGAAATCAACTGACTCTTCTACAAGTCTCGACATGCCCTTTCCCTCGCTGCCAACAACGACTGCTATAGGGCCTGTAAGGTCTGCCTCAAAAAAGCGACGATCCCCGTCCGCAGCAGTGCCAACAACCCAGACTCCCATCTTCTTAAGCCTGTCGATGGCTTGTGAGAGGTTGCCCACACGGGCGACAGGGGTATAAGCAACTGCGCCAGCAGAGGCTTTCGCCACAACAGGGCTCACCTGAGAACTCCTTCTAGCCGGTATCACCACTCCATGTGCGCCCACTGCATTGGCAGTGCGAATAATGGATCCGAGATTCTGCGGATCGGTGATCCCGTCCAGCACCGCCACGAACAAGTCCTCTCTGCGCGCTTGTGCCGCTGCCGCGAGGTCATCAAGCTCTGCATAGAGTATTGGCGAAAGCTGCGCCACAACTCCCTGATGAACTACTGGAACACCCGTCTCCGACGCTGTCATTCGATCGAGCGCCGCCTTGTCCACTTCCACCACAGGAATTCTCCGCTCCCGCGCCGCCGCAACTATTCGCTTATCGTGTCCGCCTCGAGCGACAAATATCTTGTTGAACTCTCTATCCGACTCCAGCGCTTCCATTACAGGCTGGCGTCCCCATATGATGAACTCATCATCCATTGGCTGGTTCCTCGACTCCATCCTTTTGTTGAGCCAATCTCATGGCTTCCTCCATGATTTCGCGCAGCCTTTCGTCCTTACCTGCGAGATACATGTATCCAAGCAAGGCTTCGAACCCGGTTGCATACCGATAGTCTATAGGATCAGGGCCCCGAAAAACATGCCCGGGTTTCACATTTCTGCCCCGTCTCACCACGTCTCTCTCTTCTGGAGAGAGGAAGTCCACTAGCTTGTGGACGATCTGCGACTGCGCCTCGGCGTTGACCATCTCTTCTGCCGAACGATGAAGAGCGTTCACGCGAATGCACGCTCCGCCCTCAGCTGCAAGCTGCGAACGGACAAAAAGCTCCCAAACGGCGTCCCCAACATAAGCCAGATTAAGCAGGGACATCTCACGCACTTGACCCTCATTTAGATGCAAACTTCCACCTCGCCCCGTCTCTTGTATCCTCGACAATTATGTCCATCTCAGCGAGACGATCACGAATCATGTCCGATACGCCATACTCCTTAGCCTCGCGCGCTCTCGCCCTCACATCAAGAAGAAGCTCCACCAAACCTTCCACGATTTTCTCCGCATTTGCCAGCTCTCCTTCATCTTCCTTCGCATTGCCCGCTGCAGGCTTCATGGATGAGGGATCTATTATGCCAAGAACATCGCCCAAATCCATCAGAGCCAACACCGCTCCTGAGATGGCCACCCGGGCTTCTTCATTGGGAGGCGATGGCATCTCCCTGTTCACATAAGTATTTAGAGCAGTTGCAAGATCGTGTAGCGATCCTATTGCGCCTGCGGTATTGAAATCGTCGTCCATCGACTCCTCGAATCTTCTTCGAACTTCTTTCACAACTCCATCCAATCGGGCTTCAGCGCTGTCATCCGCCCAAGCCTTGCCTGATTTTGCCGCCGCCAGTCGCACCATTTCTTCCCGATTATCCAGATCAATTGACGCTGTAAATGCCGCGTTGACAATCGCATCTTCCAATCGCGAAAGTGCCCTTTCGCACATGCGCAGCTCATCGTCGCTGAAATTGATCGGCTTCCGGTAGTGATTGGATATGAGGAAATAGCGCACCACCTTGCCGGGGTATTGCTGGAGAATATCCCGAACGGTCTTGAAGTTGCCAAGCGATTTAGCCATCTTCTGGCCGTCTACATTGATGTAGCCATTGTGAACCCAATACCGCACTGGCGCCACTCCGTTTGCGCCATGGCTCTGAGCTATCTCGTTTTCATGATGGGGAAAGACCAGATCAACACCGCCTGTATGTATATCAAATGTCTTGCCCAGATATTTCGTAGACATTGCGCTGCATTCGATGTGCCATCCCGGCCGGCCGGGCCCCCACGGACTATCCCACGAGGGTTCTCCCGGCTTTGCCGCCTTCCAGAGAGCAAAGTCGAGCGGGTCCTGTTTGGCCTCGCCAACATCGACTCTCGCACCTGCCACCAAATCATCTATATTCTGATTCGACAGCTTTCCATATGGCTCAAACCTGGAGACATCGTAGTAAACATCGCCATCTCCAACATAGGCCAAACCCTTTTCGACAAGGATTTTTATCATGTCAATCATATCGCCAACATGTTCTGTGGCCCTAGGCTGAATATCAGGAGCCTGAACACCGAGTGCTTCTCTATCCTCTATGTAGGCAGTGGTAAACTCGTCGACAATATCCTGGGGAGCCACACCTCTTTCAGCAGCCCTCTTGATGATCTTGTCTTCTATGTCGGTTATGTTCTGGACCAGCGTTACATTATACCCCCTGTAGCGGAGGTATCTCCGAATGACATCAGGCACCACAAAGGCCCGCGCATTACCAATGTGAAAATAGTCGTATACTGTAGGCCCGCAGCTATAGATGCCCACCTTGCCCGGGACAACAGGCACGAACTCCTCTTTACGCCGTGTTAAGGTATTATAGATTCTAATCGCCATGGTCCAGCCCCCCTCCAAAGTGCATGGCATAACTTTTGCCAGATCCGCCGAGTCAACTCGACGCAGGGCTGAGCGACGCAACAGCCAGGGCCGCGATACCTTCGCCCGACCCTATATACCCCAGCCCCTCAGTGGTCTTTCCCTTTATATTAACATACTCAACAGGCACATTCATCGCATACGCCAAGCTCTCACGCATCTGCGGCACAAAAGGTGCTATCTTCGGACGTTGAGCGATTATTGTGGCATCAACCCCCAAGACGCGATAGCCCGCATCGGCCGCCAACGCAACAACGCGCTCCAAAAGCGCAACGCTGCATATTCCTGCGTATTCTTGATCAGTATCGGGAAAGTGCATTCCGATGTCGCCAAGGCTTGCCGCCCCCAAAATCGCGTCACATATCGCGTGGGTCAACACGTCTGCATCTGAGTGCCCATCCAGTCCCTTCTCATACGGCACCTGTACCCCTCCAAGGATCAGATCCCGCCCATGCACAAGTCTATGGACATCGTATCCCTGCCCCACTCTGACGACGCTCACAACGCTCTCACCTCGGCAATCCGAGTCCTCCCGCGCAAGCAGAACCTCTGCGAGCGCCAGATCCTCCGGCGTAGTAATCTTTATGTTGTCGTACGATCCGGGCGTCAGCGCAACCGGAAGCCCCAACCTTTCAACGAGCGAACAATCATCGGTGCCAACATAGCCTTCTTCCTCTGCACGCCTGTGAGCGCACGCCAAGATCGATAGATGGAATGCCTGTGGCGTTTGAACAAGGCACAGCCCGGATCTATCGGGAGTCATGGCAACAAGCCCATTATCTCCCACGAGCTTTATTGTGTCTTTAGGGGCCACAGCACAGGTGGCAGCGCCATGAACCGCTGCCGCCTCCAAAACCGCAACGATCTGAGCTTTCGACACGAATGGCCGGACTCCGTCGTGGACCAATACTATGTGGCAGGTTTCAGCGTCGACCCCAGCCTCCTCAACGCCCGCACCTCTGCCCTCAGTCCCAGTTGCCGAAGAGGCAAGGTCCTGCTCCATCGCTCTAAGGGCCAACGAAACCGATTGCTGCCGATCGGAGCCACCTGCTACCACCTTCAAGCGGCATAACGAAGAGAGGGAGTATCGCTCTACGATATCCCTCTCAAAAACCTCCTCATCCCCGGGAGGAACAGACACGATTATCTCGTCAACAGCCCCGGAACGCGCCAATCGTGATACTGTGTGAGCCACTATGGGAATGCCCCTGAGCTGTAAATATTGTTTTGGAACTGCCAGGCCCATCCGCGTGCCCGATCCAGCCGCCGGCACTATGGCGGTAACGCGCAGTCGCGCTCCCATTCTGGCTACACCTCGCAAGAGAATGATCTTGTTGAGCGAAACCAGCTAATCTCAGCTGACTCGCTCGGCCGATTTCATCTTGGCAAATATCATCCTGCCTGCTGATGTTTGGAGCACACTCGTGACAAGCACGTCGACGTAATCACCGATATAGCGCCTGCCTCCGTCTACCACGACCATCGTGCCGTCGTCCAGATACGCTACACCTTGGCCAGATTCTTTTCCGTCCTTGATTACGTGCACCGTCATTTCCTCACCAGGCAGTACAACCGGCTTGAGGGCGTTCGCCAGCTCATTGATGTTGAGCACTTCCACACCGTGAAGTTCCGCCACCTTGTTAAGGTTGAAGTCATTGGTCAGAATAGTGGCGTCCATGGCTTGCCCCAACCTGATGAGTTTAGAATCGACTTCCGGGTCATCGAATGTCTCGTCTACGATCTGGACAGTCACATTCTGACCCTTTTGCATCCGGTTAAGGATATCGAGGCCCCTGCGGCCGCGATTTCTTTTGAGCACATCTGACGAATCCGCGATATGCTGCAACTCTTCAAGCACGAATACGGGAACAATCAGCGTCCCTTCAATGAAGCCGCTGTCCGCTATGTCGGCTATCCTGCCATCTATTATTACGCTGGTGTCGAGGATCTTCGGCGTTGCTTTGCCTACATATGCCCTGGCGATGCCGCGATCCCGAGCTGGAGCGCTAACGTGGACATTTTCGCCGCTGCGTGGCAAAGGCGCAAGCATCGGGATGATCTCTTCACGCTTGTGATACCCTACAATCAGTCCTGACACCCCAAAGAAGACGTTGAGGGCAATACCAATATAGCTTCCAAACTCAGGTATGGATGCAATCGGAATCGCAAGCAAGTTAGCTATGATAAGGCCCACTATCATTCCGACAGCACCCGAAATAACCCCGTGCGTAGACACTTTTCGGATCCTGGCATCAACATATCTGCCGAACCATAACCCGAATCTAGAAATCACCGGCGCCACTGCAAAACCAACAAGCCCGCCGCCAGTCATCGCCCCGACCATTACTCGCAATTCCCCGCCTTCCACTGACAGGGCAGCCCCAGTCTGCGGCATTGCGCGGTAAATGAGGTAACCGAAAATAACGCCTGCCCCAAGCATGAGCACTCGCGTCATCTTGTTGCGCACTGACACACTCACCTCCTCGCATTTGGAGGGGGCTGTTCCCTCCATTATAGTCTAGTCTCCCCTGGGTTCCCGGGGAGTATGTGGAGCTCCTGTTAGCTAAGTATCTCGTCGATAACGTTCGCCACTTCTTCCAAGGGCCTCTTTTCCACCATGGCGAGCTCGCTCGCCAGGATCTGCTTTGCATTATCCAGCATACGGCGTTCGCCTGTGGAAAGCCCCTTGTCCCTGTCGCGTATTCCAAGATTGCGGACAACCTCGGCAACGATGAAGATATCCCCAGTCTTCATCTTCTCCATGTTCGCCCTGTATCTTCGATTCCAATTCTGGCTCATCGGCGTCGCTTCAGCCTTAAGCACCTCATAAACCTTGGGAACCTCGTCACAATCTATAACCGGCCTGAGGCCTACTTCATCTGCGCTGCCGCGAGGCACCATCACCTTCATGTCGCCCATCTGCAAGCGCATGATGTAGTAATAGTCCTTCTCCCCGAGGACTTCCTTCTCCTCAATAGCCTCGATCACCCCAGCACCATGCATAGGGTAGACCACCTTGTCACCAACACTGTACACCTCTTGCATCCCTTCTTCCTCGGAGCGCCTTCTTTGAATTGTACCATTGCCTGGCAAAGCAGTCAATTCCGCCGCATAGATCCCTCAACCACCAGCCATCCCCGTGAAAAAGGCACAGCCCTTTGCAGACAAATAATCCAACCACACGGAGAAGCGGATTGACAATACAATTGCCCAAACGTATAATCAAGATGAATTTTCAGCGGCCATATCACCTGTGTTTTCCGCTTTTGGAGGTGAATAGCCTTGGCCGACCTATCATGCGGCGAGTTTCAAGAGACGGTCTCCGAATATCTTGTCCGTCATAGAAGCGTCCTCGACGTAATGTCAAAACTTCAGGAAGCCGGGGCCAGAGTCAACCGTGCAGTCGCAAAATCGGTGACTTCCTGTGGTTGTCTGGAAGTTTCCGCACAGAAGCAGAAATTTCCGGAGAATGCGACCCTGGCGGACCTGAAACGCATGATCAACTCGCACATCAGCGGCGAGCTCTGCCCAGAATGCAGGGAAGCCCTTGAAACCGAATTAGGACAAATGTTATTCTACATTGCAGCCCTATGCGCCATAACAGGACTTGATCTTGACGAAATAATGATGAAAGAACACGACCGCTTGCGCATGCTGGGCCTGTTCAATCTGACGTAATTGAGGGGGAGCGGTATCGCTGCCCCGTCGCCTATTCGCAGGGCAGATTTTCCGCATCTAGATAACCAAATCACGCACTACCTGATCGCGGAGACGGGCTAGTCCTTCCCGTACTGCCCTCGCTCGCACTTCGCCGATCCCTTCGATCTCATCAAGTTCCTCGACGGTGGCGTTCCTTATGGCTTTCAGCGATCCAAACCCTTCAACTACGTTTCCGATGACAGACAGTGGCAACCGAGATATCTTCGACAACGCCCGGTACCCCCTTGGCGACATCGATGACTCAGGAGTTGCAGACGGATTTTGAGTCAGGGCCCTCGACAAGGTGGCCAGATCCAAAACTTCGTCTACTGCCCAACCGGCAATCTCATTCATCAGCTTTTCGGCCTCAACCTGCCCTCCATCGGGCATGTAGTCCATAGCTACGAAAAGAACCTCCTCAGCCATTCCGCTCATGACCTCGTCAGCCTGGATTTTCACCAATCTGCCCTCAGTGCCAAGTTCGGCAATATAGCCAGATACCTCTTCGCCAACCCGCCTCATAAGCTCGTATCTCTGAACTACTCTGGCAACGTCAACCAATGTGACTTCCTCTATGAATTCGAGAGCAGTCAGGTTCGTGAGCGCCTTGACCAATGAATCACGGTAGTTGGCCATAGTCTGCAATGCCTGATTGGCCTTGGCCAGCACAACACCTATATCCCGCATAACATATCTGGTGTGTCCGTAGTAGACCGTAATCACCGACCGCCTTTGGGAAATGGCGATGACTAACTGCCCAGTCATTTTCGATACCCGCTCCGCCGTGCTGTGGCGAAGGCCCGTTTCCCTCGATGGTATGTCCGGATCCGGAGTGAGGGTGGCATTGGCGTACATGATCCGTTCGGCGTCTTCCGAAAGGATTATAGCCCCATCCATCTTGGCCAATTCATACACGGCCGCCGGGGTAAACTCCGCATCAAGCCTAAAGCCCCCATTAACTAGCTTCATCATCTCAGGCGTATCGCCTACAACAATTAGCCCCCCAGTCCTCGCACGAAGGATGTTCTCCAGTCCGTCATATAGAGCCGTTCCGGGCGCCACCATCTGAAATATCTTGCGCATTCTCTCCGACATCAGCCATCCACCACCGCAAATACCGCCTCCAATGCCTCTCTAAGAGTGGAAGCCCCTACTATCTCCACCCCGGATCCTGCCAATTGCCGTCTGGTCATGCTCTTCACATTATGGCTCGGAAGAACGCATCGTTTGAAGCCGAGCCTCTTGGCCTCATTGACTCTCATGTCAGCCTGGCTAACGCCGCGCAACTCTCCGGCCAATCCGACTTCGCCGAAGACCGCTGTCTTTGGAGCTGCAGGGATGTTCCTAAAGCTCGACACGATGGCGGCCGCAATTCCAAGATCTGCGGCAGGCTCTGTCAGCGTGACTCCTCCTGCCACATTTACGTAGATATCCTCCGTGCCTATGGCGAATCCCGCACGCCTGTCAAGCACCGCGATGATGATCGCAGTCCTGTTGTAATCGACACCCGTAGTAGTCCTGCGCGGCGTTCCTGTAACAGAGCGCGCCACCAATGCTTGGACTTCGACGAGCAACGGACGTGTCCCTTCAACGCTGGCAACGACGACAGAGCCGGCCGCACCCCCTGGCCGCTCCGACAACAGTGCCTCAGAGGGATTCTCGACCTCCGCTAGCCCCCGGTCTGTCATAACAAATATCCCCACTTCATTGGTGGAACCATATCTGTTCTTGGCAGCTCGAATTATCCTGTGAGCATGGTTGCCTTCACCTTCAAAATACAAGACCGTGTCGACAACGTGTTCGAGCGCCTTAGGACCTGCAATGGCTCCGGATTTGGTCACATGGCCCACTAGAAATACAGGGACCCCTCTTTCCTTGGCAGCCCGCATCAGCCGGTTCGTGCATTCGCGCACCTGCCCTATGCTTCCGGGAGACGAGCCAAGCTCCACATCTTCCATGGTCTGAATCGAATCTATCACAACGAGAACCGGGTCGATCGTGACCATTGCTTCCACTACCGCGCGCACATCAGTCTCCGCCAGCACCAAAAGCGAATCTGACCCGGCACCGAGCCTTGCGGCTCTAAGGCCAACCTGCTCAACTGATTCTTCGCCCGTCACATAAAGAACGACACCTTTGGACGCAGCTATGCTCTGGGCCGCCTGAAGCAGTATGGTGGACTTGCCGATCCCGGGGTCTCCGCCGATAAGCACCACCGAACCAGCTACCACACCCCCGCCGAGCACGCGGTCGAATTCGCCAATCCCTGTGGAAAGGCGCTTTTCGCCGCTAGCAGATATCTGTCCTATAGGAACCGGCGCGGCAACCGCGCCCGATCCTCCCCACCCGGCCCCTACGCTCGATATGGGCCGCGATACCCTAACATCGGGTCGGCGCTCCTCGACGAAACTGTTCCAGCTGTCACACGCCGGGCACTTGCCCATCCATCTCGCAGACTCATAGCCGCATTCCTGGCATACGAACGCCACTTTCGCGCCCTTCATACAGACTCCTCTTTCTCAAAACATCGAGGCTCGCGAGGTTCACTCCCGCTGTAGCTCCAATGCCTTAAAGACGAGCTTCCCTTCGGCCTCGTTCACCTCTACGCTCTGCCCATCCCTTATGTTTCCTTCTAGGATCTCATCTGACAGTCGGTCCTCCACCATCCTCTGAATCACTCGTCTGAGCGGCCTTGCGCCATAGTCTGGATTATAGCCCTCTTCAACCAGGAGCGACTTTGCCCCATCAGTGAAAGTCAGGTGTATGCCCCTTGGCTCCAGATGGGCTTTGAGGTCTCCCAACATCAGATCGACGATCTCCTCCATGTCCTTGCGCCCCAACGCGTGGAAGACTATGACCTCATCAACGCGGTTGAGAAACTCAGGCCTGAACGTGCGTTTCAGCTCGGAAAGAACCTTGTCGCGCATTCGTTCGTAGGAATTCTTCTCGTCCTCTTCCGTTCTGAATCCCAACACCGTATCGCGGTGTATCTGGGTCGCTCCTACATTTGACGTCATTATCAGCACAGTGTTCCTGAAATCGACTGTCCTGCCCTGTCCATCGGTGAGCCTTCCGTCTTCGAGCACCTGAAGAAGGATGTTGAAGACTTCCGGGTGGGCCTTTTCTATCTCGTCAAACAGCACCACTGAATACGGACGCCTCCGCACTTTCTCAGTGAGCTGCCCCGCCTCTTCATACCCGACATATCCCGGAGGGGCGCCTATGAGCCGCGACACAGTATGCCTTTCCATATACTCAGACATATCAAGGCGTATCATGGCATCTTCGTCTCCAAATAGCGCCTCAGCCAACGCCCGGGCCAGTTCGGTTTTTCCGACACCTGTAGGCCCCAAAAAGAGGAAAGACCCTACGGGACGCCGCGGATCCTTCAGCCCTGCATGGGCACGCCTGACTGCCCTGGCCACCGCGGTGACTGCTTCATCTTGAGATATCACCCGCTTATGGAGGATATCCTCCAGCTTCAGCAGGCGCTCGGCCTCGCTCTCCTCGAGCTGCATTACTGGAATGCCTGTCCATGAAGCCACGATCTCTGCAATCTGGTTTTCCGTAACCACGGCACCCTCCAGGTATCTTTGATTCTGCCACTGCTTGCGCTGCTCCTCTATGGTGTCTCGGATACTCTGCTCATGGTCACGCAGCTCGGCCGCTTTCTCGAATTCCTCGTTCTGTATGGCTGCCTCCTTCTCCGTCCTGACTCGCTCGAGGTCATCTTCGAGCCTCTTGATGTCGGGAGGAGCTACATGCGCTGCCAGACGAACCATCGATCCAGCCTCGTCCACCAGATCTATAGCTTTGTCGGGCAGAAACCGGTCGGTGATGTACCTGTCAGACAAGACCGCCGCCGCCCTCAAAGCCCCGTCTGTTATCTTCACCCTGTGGTGAGCCTCATACCTATCACGAAGGCCGTCGAGGATTTCAACTGTCTCCTCCACACTGGGCTCGCCCACCTGGATCGGCTGAAATCTCCGCTCGAGCGCAGCATCTTTTTCGATGTATTTTCTGTACTCATCAATCGTTGTCGCCCCAACGCACTGCATCTCGCCACGGGCAAGCGCAGGCTTTAGAATGTTGGCGGCGTCTATAGCACCCTCAGCGGCACCCGCTCCTACCACCGTGTGCAGCTCATCTATGAAAAGAATGACGTCGCCCGAGGCAATTATCTCGTCTATTACCTTCTTGAGCCTTTCCTCAAACTCTCCACGGTACTTAGTTCCGGCAACCAAAGAACCCATGTCGAGCTGGATCACTCTCTTCTCTTTGAGGAGTTCCGGAACATCGCCCCGGTTCAGTTTGAGCGCAAGCCCTTCAACTATGGCTGTCTTGCCTACCCCTGGATCCCCTATGAGGACCGGATTATTCTTCGTTCTGCGAGAAAGGACCTGAATAACCCTGGAAATCTCGGTTTCACGCCCGATGACGGGGTCAAGCTTGCCTTCGTTTGCCATTGCAGTCAGGTCGCGCCCATACTGCTCGAGCGTAGGTGTCCCTTTCCTTCTCTGAAGCTTGGCCCCTGCCTGCCCCTGAGCTTCCTGCCGTTGGGACGATCCAGAGACTCCCCCACCAAGCAAGTCGAGAATCTCTGCTCTGGCACGGTCCAAATCGACCCCGAGGTTCTCCAAGACCTGTGCAGCGACACCTTCGCCCTCCCTGAGGAGGCCGAGTAGAAGGTGCTCAGTTCCTACATAACCGTGGCCCATCAGCCTGGCTTCATCTATGGAAAGCTCCAGGACGCGCTTTGCCCTCGGGCTGAGCCCAACCATCTCTGCCTGGCCAGGCTCGCCGCGGCCTATAATGCTCTCAACTTCATCTCGAACCGCTTCCGGCTCTACCCCCATGTTATGCAGAGCGCGCCCGGCCACGCCCTGGCTTTCACAAGTCAACGCCAGGAGAATGTGCTCGGTGCCCACAAAGCTGTGGCCGAGTTTGCGAGCTTCCTCTTGTGACAGGTAGAGCACTCTTTGCGCTCTCTCTGTAAAAGATCCGAACATCTAATGTTCCTCCTTGTTCATCCCTAAACGCTCTCTGATAAGTGTTGCCCGACACATATCTCTTTCCCAAGCAGTGAGCTCTTTGCCCACGAAGTCCTGCACATGCGCGGGCATGATATCGACTGATAACACCGTAAAACAGGATTGCGGAAGGTCCGGGATGATCCCGAGATCAGCCCCGAGCTTCACGTCAGAGATGAGCTTAAGTGCTTCATCTGAGCTGATGATCCTGGCATTGGTCAGCAATCCATAGGATCTCCAGACCCTGTCCTCCAGTTGATTCCTAGCGTCCGACATTATAGCCTTTCTGGCGTTGCGCTCGCTGTCAGCAAGCTGCCCGCATACAGCCTTGAGGTGCGCAACTATCTCCTCTTCCGCTCGACCCATCGTAACCTGGTTGCTAATCTGGAACATGTTCCCGATAGCTTCGGTGCCTTCACCGTAGGCGCCTCTCACCGCAACCCCGACCTTAGATACCGCTCCCAATACCTGCCCCACCATGCCCACCAAAGCAAGGGCAGGCAAATGCACCATTACCGAAGCCCGTAACCCTGTCCCGACATTAGTGGGACAAGCACACAAATATCCCAGATTCTCGTCGAACGCGTAATCGATCGTCTCCTCCACCGCGTCGTCAGTAACCGAAGCTAACCTGAGAGCCTCTTCAAGCTGGAACCCGGGCAATATCGTCTGTATCCTCATGTGGTCTTCTTCGTTCACCATTATGCTAACCGATTTGTCCCGATTGAGGACGATCGCCTTGTTTTTTGGGTCCTGTATATGTTGCGGCGAAGTCAAATGCTCCTCCACCGCAAGCTGTCTTTCTATAGGAAGCAGTTCCTGTAAGGCCAGTATCTCAGTGGGCCCAATGGACGGAGTTGCCCTGACAGCCCCCATTACCTGCTCAAGAACGGATTTCATCTGCTCATCATTGGCCTGCTGTGGAAAGGGTACGCCGCGCAGATTCCGCGCGAGCCTCACCCGGCTAGATACCACGATATCCGCATCTGGACCATCCCCGGCCATCCATACTGCGCGATTCTTCTCATACGGTCTCTTCGCCGCCATCCCCACTGCCTCCCTTTTCCTTAGCTTCCGCGTCGCCGCCTGTGCCATCGATCTCGACCTCAGCCGCAGCCTTCTCCAGCCTGCGAATCTCGTCGCGGACTATGGCCGCCTTCTCGTATTCTTCCGCCTCAACGTACTGCTGCAGCCTCCTGCGGAGGTCATCTATTTCTCTGCGAAAACGCACAGCCTTCCCTGCTCTTCTGGGCGCCTTTCCTGTGTGGCGTACATGTCCGTGAATGCGTCCCAAAAGAGGGTTAAGCAGCGGCGCAAACTCAGAATAGCAATCCGCACACCCAAGAAACCCGCTATTCACGAACTCAGAATAATCGCGCCCACACGTTCTGCACTTTCTGCCGGCGCCATCGGGAATCCCAACATGCACCTCGTGGCCCAGGTCACCCTGAAGAAGCCCGGCGAGTAGGTTGGAAATAGCAAAACTGGGCGTGCTCAGCACGTGCAGTTCCCCACGCTCCCTGGCACATTGCTGGCAGAGGTGGAGTTCAGTGCGGACATTATTCACGACCTTTGTTACATGCACAGTCGCTGGTTTCTCACGACACACCTGGCAAATCATTGCTTACCCTCCCTGTTCTACTCCATCGGCGGCCGTGTCAGCATCAGCATAAGCACGGCACGGAGCACCCGCGCCCGTATGATCCCCTCAAGTTCAGGGTCTTCATCGCTTTCCTGATCGAAGACTGCGGCTCGAACACAGGCCGCGTCTTTGCAATCGAGGGCGCCCATATCAACAAGCCTAGCGATCAGGTCTTCCGCTGCCTTACGGTCAATAGCATCTCCTACGGACTCGTACACCATCTGGATGCCACTCGTTTCAGGTTCGTCGTCAAGCTTGAAGATTCTGATGTAGCCGCCTCCGCCGCGTCTGGTTTCTACAACATATCCGCGCTCAACGGTAAAGCGTGTGGACAACACGTAATTGATCTGCGACGGAGCGCACCTGAATCTCTCAGCAAGCTCCCGTCTTTGCACTTCCACAAAGCCATGAGGGCCCGTGTCAAGCAGCAGTTTTAAATAACTCTCAATGTAATCCGATAGACTGCCCATCGCGTCCTCCCGTTGATCTGACCATTGTTGACCTTTTAGTACCATGATACACTTGTCTGTCCAAAAGAGCAACATGCCTAAAGGCCTCTTGTAGCTATACAAACCGGCAACTGACCAATTTGGTCAAACAAGGTCAGACGCGTCCAGGCACATGATGTGGGATGTCCTGACAGGCTATTTCCTTTGAATTGGCATGGTGAAATTGCCAATTGCTAGGCTGGGGAAGCAATCTCTGATATGGGCGATGGCTTCATCCACTCCCGCAGGATAAAACGAATCGGAATCGACATTTTCCGTGAGCATGACGTCGGCGTAGATGTCTGGGTCGATGTTGAGGTTTCGAAGCTGGAGCATCTGGATATCACAACGTTCTATGAGATCGCATAACGCGTCAACCTCGGGTTCCTGGTCAAAAAACCCAGGAAATACCAGGTAGTTGAGCGATACGAACAAACTGCGGCTTCGGGCAGCAATAATCGAGCTTTCAACATCTGCAAGGCACCAACCACGAGGCCTATGGTATCTGCCATAATAATCAGGGCGGGCACTGGCAAGGCTCACGCGGAGCGAGTCAACCCCTGCATCACATATCGCCTCGATGGCGTGCACATCACCGGCATTCGTATTCACATTGATCGTACCCGCATCCGTCCGCTGACGCAATTCCCGGCATGCCTCGACGATCGTCGGCCACTGGCGAGTGGGCTCGCCCTCACATCCCTGGCCAAAGCTGATTATCCCCCCGACAGCTTTCTCCAGATGGGGCAACGCCACTTCAACAATCTCAGAGACTGTGGGGACGAAATCTATCCGTTGCTGAGGGGAGGGACAGCACTCTGACGCCTGGAGTGATATGCACCCTAGGCAATTGGCATTACACGTGGGCGAGACAGGGATGCCGCCTTCCCAACGCCCGTAGAATACGTTCTGGGCAGTGAAGCATTGGTATTCTGTTGCACATCTGGCGAGCTGCGCAAGTATGCGGTTTTCGGGGAATTGTCTCAGTCGCCTCTCAATATCCTCTGCAAGCTCTGGAAGGTTGTAATGGATCGGATCCCACGTGTCTCGCTCATCAGTCCTGATTGCAGCTACCATCAACTGATCACCGGCAAAAGCCACAGCAGAATAACCGAAGAGCGGAAGTTGTGGCGCCCCCTCCAATCCTATGTATGCGGGAAGAAACGTGCGAGTGTAGCCCTGAGGAAGGACTGCTGCTACCGCCTCTTCAAGTCCAGCACTGACGAATTGGCCTGATGTCGCATCAATGCCTACAGGCCTCCGACTAGGAAGGCGCATCAAACTTCCGCCTTCCGGCATCGGGATTACGTCAGACTCTAACAGCTCCACGAGGGTATTGCCTGTGCGCGCCGCCGCATGCAGATTATCATTTCTGAATACTCGGCCTTGGTGATCGCTGACTGCTGTAGATAACATAGAACATCTCCTGTTTCAACATGGCGCTTTTAGGGCAGATAACCCATTGGATCCTGAGGCTTGCCGCCCGCCCTCACCTCAAAATGAACGTGAGGACCAGTGGAAATCCCCGAACTCCCGGACAAGGCGATCCTTTCACCGGCTGCAACCTGTTCCCCGCGGGACACGGTGATAGCTGAGTTGTGTCCGTAGTATGTTTGCAAGCCATTTCCATGGTCCAGGATGACGAGCCGTCCGTAGCCGCCTCTCCAGCCCGCAAAGATGACACAGCCTGCAGCAGCCGCCGATACAGATGTGCCGGTCGGCACAGCAATGTCGACGCCATTATGCATGCGGCCCCATCTAGGTCCGAACCTCGATGTAATCCTTCCCGAAACCGGCCAGGAGAGGCTTCCGCCCGATGATGCCGCACCGGAGATTCTTCCATCAGATGACCCTCTCGAGGCTACCACGATGCGACTACTAGTCACTGGGGGTTTGCCCCCGGGAATAACGAGGGATTGCTTCACTTTCAGGGCATCAGGGTCCGCAATGGCGTTAGCCTCGACAATCTTATCCCGGCTGACGCCGTACCTCTTGGCAATAGTCCATACGGTATCGCCGCGGCTAACCTCGTGTATCACGCCTGTAACTGAAGGGAAAGTAAGGACCTGTCCGACCTTGAGTTTGTTGGGATTGGCCAACGAATTGGCCCAACTTATCGTCTCTATGCTCACTCCATAGCTGTTTGCGATGGTCCATAAGCTTTCACCCTGCTCCACCCGGTGTGTAACAATGCTTGCTTGAGCCCGAGCAAACGATGAAGAGCTACCTTGTTTCCCAGCGTCCAAGTCCAGGGCATTCGTCGCTGCAACGCTCGGGCCTATGAGCTCGCTCTCTGTTTTCAGGGTGGATATTATATTGGCACCAGGGTCCAGACGGGGCTTCCTCGGATACAATCCGCTTTCCCAGTCAGCAACCACATCGGACTTGGCTCCAAGTGCCGCTAGAAGTATCGTCCAGCTGCGGCTGAATATGGCTTTTACAAGTTCCAAAGCACCGGATCTGCGCATTACATCGGTGCTGAAGCTCACCTCATCAGAACCCGCCGCCATAGCGCCACAAGAAAATGTTGGCACGCAAAAAGAGATAACGAGCACGCACATAAACGCAGCTAATCCTTGTTTTGGCAACCGTCTCCCTCCAATAAGCCTGACTCCAAAGCCTCGTGGTTGATGGCCATACTACATATTATAACCACATGCGAGAAGAAGGTCATCCCTAAGCGTCGACTGCCTGTCCACGCCGATATTTCCGGACACATGAGAAGCCCAAGAAAATGAAACGAGGGGCTCATCAAGAGCTCACTGCTCCAGACGAGGAACTCTCAGATACTCCTTGACTTTGATTGCGGGATGCGCCTCACATTGAATTGTGCCAGTTTCGCACATTCTCGGCGAACTGGGATTTGCGGATTATGTTGATCAACTCTTCGTTGCTCTTTGTGCGCTGAATCCTGTCAATAAGCAGTTGAGTCATCTCCGTGGAACCAGTTGTGGCCATGGCCTTTCTCAACAACCACATGGTCTCCAACTCTTCCGCGTCCATCAGAAGCTCCTCTTTTCTCGTTCCCGACTTGTTAATGTCAATAGCTGGAAAGATCCTCTTTTCCGCCAACTTCCGGTCGAGATGCAACTCCATGTTGCCAGTGCCCTTAAACTCCTCGAAGATAACCTCGTCCATTCTGCTGCCAGTGTCCACTAGCGCAGTGGCTATGATTGTAAGGCTGCCGCCTTCTTCGATGTTTCTCGCCGCACCGAAGAACCTCTTGGGGTGATGCAGAGCAGCCGGATCAACGCCTCCCGAGAGTGTTCGTCCTGACGGCGGTTCCTCGAGGTTGTATGCCCGTGCCAACCGCGTGATGGAATCGAGCAACACCAAAACGTCTTTCCCGTGCTCCGTGAGGCGCTTGGCGCGCTCCAGCACCATATCGGCAACGCGCACATGGTTCGAAGAGGGCTGATCGAAAGTTGAGGCCACAACCATGCCGTCAACTGAACGTTCCATATCCGTGACTTCTTCGGGTCGTTCGTCGATGAGCAGAACGAGGAGGGTCAATTCAGGGTGGTTATACGTCAGAGCGTTTGCTATCTTCTTAAGTATCGTGGTTTTACCAGCTTTAGGCGCCGACACGATAAGGCCTCTTTGCCCCTTGCCGATGGGCGCCATGAGGTCTATGAGGCGCGTCGTCACATCCTTAGGATCATGTTCCAGCTTCAGTCGTTCATCAGGATAGACCGGGATGAGGTCCTCGAAATGAGATCTCCGCGCCGCTAATTCGGGATCGAGCCCGTTTACGGCCTCAACGCGGAGAAGCGCAAAATACTTCTCGCCGTCCTTCGGAGGACGGACCTGGCCTGACACCATGTCCCCTTTCCGCAAGCCAAACCTGCGAATCTGCGAAGGAGATATATAGATGTCGTCAGAGGTGGGGGTCATTTTCCCCACACGCAGAAAGCCGAAGCCTTCTGGGAGCACTTCGAGTATCCCATCTGCCCACAGCGCGCCTTCCTTCTGAATGGCAGCTTTCGTTATCTCGAACGTGAGCTCCTGTTTTCGGAGTTGCGAGTGACCCGGAATCCCCAGCTGCTTTGCGATTTCATGAAGCGCAGGTACGGTCATCTTTTCCAATTCAGCAATATTCATCTGTGTTGCATCTTCCTTTCAGGATATATGCGCTAAAGGCAGAGCCATCCGGCGCGCAGGCTACCGCCGTGCGCTAAGGGAACTTCTATTGAGGCTATTTGATTGGGCATACTATTGGTTTTAGTGATGAGACTTGCTTGAAGCATTAGCTTGATCGCGAAGGTCCTCAACATGTCACAGAGACGCTATTCGCCACAGCAACAACAAAATCCTCCGGCGAAGCAACCTCACTAACCATTATTTCCACAGCACATTCATTCCATGACGACTATAAGCTGCGCTTATCTCGATTTCGAGTATTCCATAGACTTGACAATAAATTCCCGAAACAGCGGGTGGGGCTTGCCAGGCCTCGACTTGAATTCGGGATGGTATTGCGTACCCACAAACCACGGATGATCCATCAACTCGAAAGCTTCGATCATGTCGCCCTCAGGGCTCGTCCCCGAGATCCTCATTCCGTATTCTGACAACACCTGCGCATACTCCCAATTCAACTCGTACCTTTGGCGGTGCCTCTCCTCTACAACGTTCTCACCATAAGCCTTCGCAAGCTTGGAAGCTGGGTCCAACACGCACGGGTATACCCCGAGCCTCATGGTGCCGCCTATGTGCTCGATCTCGCGCTGGTCAGCCATTAGCCGGGCCACAGGGTGCGGCGTACCAGGGTCAAATTCAGTGCTATTGGCGCCCGACAGTCCACACACATTCCGAGCAAACTCGATGACGGCACACTGCATCCCCATACAAATGCCGAAGAATGGCACACCATGCTTACGAGCATAGCCTGCGGCCAAGATCTTCCCGCCGACACCGCGAGGCCCAAAGCCTCCTGGCGCAATTATCCCGTCGGCACCACGAAGCGCTTCCTCCGCGACGAGCTCGCTGGAAATGCTCTCTGAGTCCACCCAATTCAGGTCAACCTGCACGCCACAGTCGATTCCCGCATGACGTAAGGCTTCTACCACACTGAGGTAGGCATCGGGGAGCGACACATACTTGCCTACCAGGGCAATGCTGACGGAGTCTGAGAGATTTTTCGATTTCTTCACGAATTCGCGCCAACTGCACATATCGGCTCTGTTTTCAGAACACGGCAGTTCAAGCCTGCGAATGACTATCCTGTCAAGGCCTTCCTGCTCCAATATGAGCGGAACATCGTAGATCGAATCAGCATCGGGATTGAAGATGACTGCCTCCGGCTCAACGTCGCAGAATAGGGCTATCTTGTTCTTGATCTCGGGCGGAAGAATGCGATCGGACCGAGCCACGATAACGTCTGGTTGTATTCCTATGCTCCGCAGTTCTTTCACCGAATGCTGGGTTGGCTTCGTCTTGAACTCGCCTGCACAGGCAATATATGGCACGAGCGTGACGTGAATGTACATCACATTTTCGCGGCCCGCTTCAGTCCTGAGCTGGCGTGCAGCCTCCAGAAAAGGAAGGCTCTCAATATCACCCACAGTCCCGCCTATTTCCACAATCACGACTTCGGCGCCATCACGGCCCAGACGTGTTACCCTCTCTTTGATCTCGTTGGTAATATGGGGTATTACCTGGACAGTCCCACCAAGGTAGTCTCCACGTCTCTCCTTGGCAAGGACCGCAGAATAGATGCTTCCGGTAGTAACATTATTGTCGCGAGTGACATTGATGTCCATAAATCTTTCGTAGTGGCCAAGATCGAGGTCGGACTCAGCGCCGTCCTCGGTGACAAAGACCTCTCCATGCTGATACGGACTCATTGTGCCGGGGTCTACATTGATGTAGGGATCAAACTTGAGGGCTGCTACCTCGACGCCGCGCGCCTTGAGCAACCTTCCAAGGGATGCTGCAGTAATACCTTTGCCTAGTCCGGATACCACTCCGCCCGTAACAAAAACATACTTGGCCAACTAGCTGCCTCCTCTACCGGATGTCCACTAACCGAGTTCGTATTATATCACTAGGATTTGACTTTCACAACATGGCTGAACTTCTTTGAGTTTTTGTGCTGTGCTTTTTGCCTCGGGTCCAACCATCCGCTAGCCCCTCTCAAGCCACAGCCAGCAAGGCTTCGGATGACGAAAGCACGTTCTCCATGAGAAGCATCTCGAGCATAATGCAAGTATTACAAAAGGCGATAACGTTCAATAAGTGAGGAAGACGCTGAAAATGCTGCAAGCAACATGTGTTTCACTGCCGATAAGGCAATCACAGGACTAAGTAGACCGCAACAAATCTCTGCCCCTCGAGTTTGTACTGCCGCTAGGGGACTGCTAAGGTCTTTTACTTGTAAATTTGGCCTTCGGTAGAAGCCTAGGGAAGCGCCGTGCGGCGTGGAGCCGGCCAAGGTTCACCGCGGGGGCGAGCAGGTTTTGCAGACCAGTCCAATTTTTAGACATTTGCGATCGCAAAGCGTTCAAAA
>ERZ795047.1658-NODE-1658-length-23010-cov-5.943455_pt1 | contig 23010 bp, 20 predicted proteins | sample MGYA00375131_ERZ795047 | MGnify/ENA primary metagenome ERZ795047 (study PRJEB30176, sample SAMN05720228) | activated sludge metagenome | isolation source: Anaerobic digester | place: Japan | collected 2015-05-20 ...
GGAGATATTTCGAGTAACATAAATTTACCAAGCGGGTGTAGATTCAGGCCAAGATGCAAATATTCAAAAAAGATATGTGAAGAGATTGAACCTGAATTAAAAGAGGTTTCAAAAAATCATTCCGTTGCTTGCCATTTATATTAAAGGAAATTACTGAAAATCCCCTTTATTTTCTCAATCATTTTGTCAATCATTGGAAAACCTTCCATTCTGTCATTCCCATGTAAATGGGAATCCAATTTTATTATTTGTCAATAATTGAAAAGCCCTTTATTTTGTCAATCATTCTGTCATTCCCATGTAAATGGGAATCCAGTGTTTCTATTAGCAATCCCCTTATTTTGTCAATCCCGCGAAAGCGGGAATCCAGTCCTTCTATTCTGTCAATCATTGGAAAACCCTCTATTCTGTCATTCCCGTGAAAACGGGAATCCAGTATTTTCATCAGTAATAAATTTAAATTATTGAATGATTCAATATATATCAAATTTAGAGAGTAGTGTACAGGGGGTCAGGCACCTTGTACACTATTCCTATTAGGAAGAATTTTATATTATTTTGTCATTCCCATGGAAACGGGAATCCACTATTTCCATCGGCAATATAGATTCCAATTTCTGTTGGAATAACATATACGGGCAGGAATGATGGTTTGGATGACTTTTTTAGAGACCTCTAAAGTTTAAAATTTCTATTATTCATATCTTAATGCTTCAACTGGACTTAAATTTGCTGCTCTTTTAGATGGAAAGTATCCAGCAACAATACCTATAATAATTGCAAAAATTATTGCAAAAACAACAAGATAAAATGGTGCAACAACATTTATTTTTATTCCCTGCATCATATATGGAGATATAAGTGTAATGATAAAATTGAGTAAATAAGAGAGGAGCACTCCACCTATACCACCAAAAAATCCAAGTGATGCAGCTTCAAGAAGAAACATAGTCAAAATATCACCATTTGATGCTCCTATTGCTTTCATAATTCCAATTTGTCTTGTTCTCTCATAGATTGACATTGTCATTGTGTTTACAATACCAACTCCTGCAACTATTAAAGAGATGCCTGCGATACCACCTAAAATAAATTGTAAAATTATAAATACATTTGATATTGCTTTTATTATTGTTTGAACAGAAATTGCTGTGAAACCAATATCTTGAATTTTTTTACTAACATATTCAACACTATTCACATCTTTAACTTTTACAATTACTCTTGAATAACCTGTAACATCTGGATTTATTGATGAATTTGCTACCCACTCTTTCATTGATATAACTGTATTTATTGGAGCATAAACATTATAATCTTCCATAGATCCTTTGCTTTTCAAGACTCCTACAACTTTAAATGTGTATGATTTTTTTTCTATCTCTCCATTTATAAATCTTTGTAATGTCACTTTTAAATTTTTACCATAAGGATCTACTTTCAACTCCTTTTTTGTATTTTTATCAAAAAAATTTTCACCAAATTTTGCTCCAACTATGACAGAATATTTATCACTATTTGTTAAATATCTACCTTTTTCAAGTTCACCTGAAATATATTTAATTTTGTTAGGTAATAAACCAGTTAAAGTTGCGATATTGTAACCTTTGCTCAGCTCAAATTTTAAACCATTATATTCAAAAACAGGAGACACAGCTTCAATCCCATCAATTTTCTCAATTTTTTCCAAGTTTTCTTTATCAAGTATTTTCATAGTGGAATCAATATTTCTTACTGTCATATTCTGCATCTCTTCTATATTGATACTTGATGGAAATACTGTAACTACCTTAATATCACCAGATGATTCAATCTGTTCAACAACGCTTCTATTAAGAGCAATACTTATAGAAATTAAAGTTACAATTGCAGCTACACCAATTAAAACACCGATTGATGTTAAAATTGTTCTTGTCCTTGACCTACCTAAATTTCTTAAGACAATTTTTATTGAATCGTTTACTCTCATTTCATTTTCCTAAACCAAAAATCGAAAGAATAAACCTCCATATTCTTTGCCAGAAACCAAGTTTCTCACCTTCTTCTTTTTCACTTACTTCAGCTACCTTTATCTTGAAATCTTTTTTCTCAACAATTAAATTGTTAGAATCATCAACATATTGAACTTTTAAGGTTAAATTATAATCTTCAATATTATCAAAAGATATTTCTGCTTCATAAACTTCTGAAATCCCAGGATCTATTGTTCCAATGAATCTATCAACTCCTCTTATCGAAGTTCCTTCGAGTAAAACAAGTACTCCATTTATTGGAAATTTCCCTAAATTTGCAATTTCACAGGAAATATTAAATTTTTCACCTTTATTAACTAAATCAGGATATACTAAGTTAAAGATAGAGATAATAGGTTCTCTTAAAACCATTACACCTATTGTTGATGTTTGAGAGTAACTATTTCCAGAAGAGTCCTCATAAGATAATGTAAATAAAAGATTATAATTTCCAGATTCAGCATCTGGAGAGATGATGAATTTGAATTTTGAATTTATAGAACTGAAACTTTGAATTACTCTTGATGAATTTATATTTGACATTGAGACTGGAGAAAATGGGAAAAGAGAATTAGAATTTTCAACTCTTTCAATCTTATGTACTATATTATAGCCACTCTCTTTTGATATGTTTGTTAATGTATAGTTAATTTCAAAATTATCACCAGGTTTAAGAGAATTTGGAGTTATTATATATGATGATAATATAATATTTAAATTTTTTGATGGTTCACTTTTCTGAATAACAACGCCAATTTTTTGTGTATCAGTGAAAGTTTTATCATTTTCATAATATATTTTAAAGACAAGGTTATAAACTCCATCTTTAGCATCTTTAGATATATTTAAATTTAAATTGAATTTCTTTTCTTCATCAACTTTGATATTTCCAAGGTAAATCAAGCTTCCTGAATCAATTAGACTAAAAGGATACAAATCAGAAGAGGTTCCAACACCTGCAAATTCTATCTTGCAGTTATTTGCTATTTTCCCTCCACTATTTAATATTGAAAAGCTCAATTTAAAAGATGAATTAGGAGATAATAATTTAGGTTCAAAAGAGACATTTTTGATAGTTAAATTTGGCTCGTCACTTTTTTCTTTTTGTGAAATATAAATACTCACCTTCTCATTTTTCGTATAATCCTTAGAAGTTATATCCTTATAACCAATTGAAAAATTTATATTATAGACCCTATTATCTTCACAATCCTCACTTACTTTTATTGAAAAAACAAAATCTCTCTTTTCTTTAATCTTAATCTCATCTAAATACAATGTACCTGCTCCAGATATTATTGAAAATGGATATAAGGAGTTTGAATTTTCAACATTTTCAATTTTTACTCTCACATCTTTTGCATCAAATCCACCAATATTTTCAAAAGTTAATTTCAAATTGAATGAATCTCCTGGTTTTATTAACTCTTTATCTGTACTATAGGTTGTAAGAATTAAATCGGGATTGTCCGTAACTATTAAAATTCCAATACTTTTTGTTTTAGAATAGCTAACATTTTTTACATCATCATATTCAATCTTAAAAATCATTGAATATAGTTTTCCTATAGCATTTTTATCTACATAAAAATAAAAATTATGAGTGTACTCTTCATTACTTTTTAAACTATTCAAAGAAAGCATACCTTCATCTTTCAGTGAAAAATATTTTAAACCACTTTCTCCTTCTATATTTGAGGGGTATATTTTTACATTTTTAGCGTCCAAAATTCCTGAGTTAGCAATTTTTATTGTTAAAATAAAATCATTTCCAGGTATTATTTTGTCTTCACTCAATCTATATGAGACAATATCAATATCTGCCTTCTCCTTTTTCTCTTGTACATAAATGCCTATAATTTCACTTCCATCATAATTTATTCTATTTTCATCTTCGTATGTAAATGTTAGTATGAAATTGTAATTTCCAGAAGGAGTATTGTCATTTACAAGAAAGTTCATTGATAGATTTTTTACTTCATTTTTTTCAATTTTATCTAAATAGACAATATTTCCAGATTTTACTGGAGAAAAATATTGGAGCACCTCTTTGCCTTCAATTTTTTTAATTTCGAACTTAATATTATTTGCAACTTTTCCACCTATATTTTTTATAAAAATTTTTAATTCAAAGGTATCTCCAGCTGAAACCTCAGATGGTTCTGTTCCAAAATTATCAATTGTTAGAAGTGGCCTATTTTCAATTGATGGTGGTGATATTGTTATGCTTATCAGTTCTTCACTATTATAATTTTTTCCTCCTTCATCCTGCCATGAAATGTTAACTACTAACCTGTATATTCCTGTTGGGGCTCCTTTATCAACCTGAAATGAAAAATCTAACAATATATCTTTACCTGCTTCAATTTCATCAGCCCTTCTTGTTGTTGTTTTATTTTTTGGATAGAAAAAAGAGAGATCATTTTTCCCTTCAATTTTTTTAATCTCTAAAACTATATTTTTTGCTTTGTCTTTCGTGCTGTTATTTTTTAAATTTATTGATAAAGAAAATTCGCCTCCAGGATAAACCTCTTTTGGCGTAACAACATATTTACTTATTTCAATTTGAGGAGCACTAATTAAAACTTTAACTCCTCCAAAAATTATACAAAACATAAAAATAAATGATAAAACTTTTTTCATCAATTCCTCCTAACATCTTCAATTGATTCTATCAATCCATCTTTTATATGAATGATTTTATTTGCATATAAAGCAACATCTCTTGCATGAGTTACTATAACAACAGTTTTTCCAAAACTTCTATTTACCTCAACAAACTCTTCCATAATACTCTCTCCAGATTTTGAATCAAGATTTCCAGTAGGTTCATCAGCAAGTATTATCTCAGGATCATTAGCTAAACTTCTTGCAATTCCAACTCTCTGTTGTTCACCACCTGAAAGTTCAGATGGTTTATGATTTAATCTATCAGAAAGTCCCATCTTATAAAGTATTTTTGTTGCTTTTTCAGTTCTCTGCTTTTGTGGCATATTATAAAAAATCATAGGTAATTCAACATTTTCTATTGCTGTTAATATTGGAATTAGATTATATGCCTGAAAAACAAATCCAATATTTTTTCTTCTGAAAATTGCAACTCCATTTTCATCTAATTTTGATAAATCTACTCCATTTATAAAAACTTTTCCTTTTGTTGGTCTTTGAAGACCTCCAATTACTTGAAGTAGTGTTGATTTTCCAGAGCCAGATTTACCCATAATCGCAATAAAATCACCTCTTTCTATTTCAAGATTAATTCCTCTTAGAGCAGAAACAACAACTTTTCCTAAAAGATATTCAACAACAACATCTTTAACTTCAATAATCTTTTCCATATATAAATTATACAATTAAAGAGAACATTTGTTACAAAAATATTAAATAAAACAAATATAAAATTTGAAACTTTTTTTATAAAAAATAGTTTATATAACCAAAGGAGGTTTCGATGAAAAAAATTTTTAAAAATAAATTTGTTTTAATAGTAAGCGTAATAGTTATAATAATCTTCTTAGGTTATTTAATTTCAAAATTCTTACCATCCTTTGGATTAAAATATGGTTTATATCCATCATTAGAGAGTGATAAAACGCAAAGAGGAGTTACTAATGAAGAAATCTATACTTATAATTTAGGAACTAATTTTGCTATTGTTAGCAATACTGAATCGACATTAAAATTAATTAAAAAGGGAAGTGTTGAAATTAATGTTGAAAAAGGAAAATTTTATGAGTCTTTGAATAGAATTATGCTTTTAGTAAATCAGTTTAATGGTAATTTAATAAGTTCTCAAATTTATAAAGAAGAGGATAAAAGTTCTGGAAATATAACTATAATGATTCCATCAAAAGATTTTGATAATTTTATTACGAAATTGAATGATTATGGAGAGATAAAAAATATTACAACTTCAACAAATGATGTTAGTCAGGAATATTATGATAGTGCTGGTAGACTTAAAGTTCTTGAATCACAAAGAGAGCTTCTTTTATCTTGGCTTAAAGATGCAAAAGAGATAAAAGATATGCTCTCAATAAGAAGTGAACTTGAAAAAATTGAGACAGAAATTGAAAGTATAAAAGGCAGAATGAATTATATTGATTATCATAGCAATTATTCTGAAATATCAATATACCTTAATGAAGATGTAGAAAAAATATCATGGTGGAAAAAATCTGAATTTTTAAATAGATTGATAGATGGTCTTCTTTATGCTTTAAATTCAATTCTTTCTTCAGTTCTTGCTCTTATAATATTCATAGCATTTATTTTACCCTGGGCATTACTTGGTTATTTTATATATATTTTGATTACTAAATATTTAAAGAGAAAACAAAATCCCCAATAATAGGTAAACATTTAATAAAAATTTATTAACTATTTTTAAGAGAAAATTTACAAGAAAAATTTTTAAAATTTGTTTTTTATTTCATATAAATATTTTGAAGATTTATTGAATTGAAATTTAAACTTTCAAGATAGTAATAACTTCAGTCAATTTTTGATATAATTTGAATTGAGATGAATTTGTGTATTATTTACCCTTTAATTGTTACTATTTTTTAATATATATTAGTGAGAAAGAGTAAAAATTTTAAAAGTTAAAATTTAATAATTTATTCTACTAACCAATCGAGGATTCAGTGACTGTTTGGAGGTAATAAAAAATTAATGAAAAAAGCATTAGAAAGAATTAAAGTCTGTGATTTAAGTCATGTTTTAGCTGCGCCAACAACTTCTATGATTTTGGCAGATTTTGGTGCTGAAGTATTCCACATTGAACCACCAAGAGGTGATGATGCAAGAGAATATGGTCCATTTATTGATGATCAAAGTGCGTATTTTATGAGTATTAATCGTAATAAAAAAAGTGTTGTAATTGATTTAAAAAAGGAAGAGGGAAAGGATATACTAAGAGATTTTATTAAAGTTTCTGATGTTGTATTGGAAAACTTTAGACCTGACACTATGGAAAGGTTAGGTTTTAGTTATGAAGAGATAAAAAAAATTAATCCCAAAATTATTTATGCATCTATATGCGGGTTTGGCCATGATATTTTACCTCAATTTAAAGAAAAACCATCATATGACATGGTAGTTCAGGCCTATAGTGGTTTAATGAGTATAAATGGACCTGTTGGAGGACCTCCATGTAGAGTTGGTACTTCTGTTGGTGATATTGTTACTGGCTATCAATGTGCGATAGCGATTCTTGTTGCTTTGTTGTATAGAGAAAAAACTGGTATTGGACAAAAAATAGATATTTCAATGCTTGATGGTTTGGTCTATATTTTAGAAAATGCTATTGTAAGATATACTGTTTCTGGTGAAATACCAAAACCTCTTGGAACAATGCACCCAACAATTACTCCCTTTCAAGCTTATAAAACCGAGGATGAATGGATTGTAGTTCCATTAGGAAATGATCACTTATGGACAGAATTCTGTAAAATGATCAATAGACAAGATTTACTAAATGACCTAAGATTTAAAACAAATAAGTTAAGAACAGAACATAGAGACGAACTTAACGAAATTCTTGACAAAATTTTTGAGAGTAAAACATATAAAGAGTGGGAAGAATTATTTGAAAAAAACGATCTGCCATATTCTCCTATTAATACTATTGATAAAGTTGTCAATGATATAGCTGTTAATTATAGAGAAATGATAACAGAAATTGATCAACCTAAGGTTGGTAAAATAAGAATTGCAGGTTCTCCTTTTAAAATGTCAGAAACCCCAGGAAGTGTCTATGCACCTGCACCACTTTTAGGTGAACATACAGAAGAAGTATTAAAAAATATATTAAACTATCCTGATAATAAAATTGAAGATTTAAGAGCAATAGGGGCGATTTATACATATGAAGATATAGAAAAAATGAAGAGTGAAAATAATATGGAAGTTTAATAATCTAACAGGAGCATTTGAAGGTGGATATGTTGCATTTCTTACTGTAGCAGCAATAATTTATAACCAACAGGAGAATATAGTTTTCTTCAGATTAATTAACTCAATTTTTTGTTATAATTAATTTATTATGAAAATAATTGATAAAGATGCGGTTGAAAAAATTTTAACTCTTTCAAGATTATATCTCAAAGAAGACGAAAAAAATGAAATAATTCCTCAACTTGAAGAGATATTAACATATTTTAAGAGCATTGAAGAACTAAACACTGAAAATATTGAACCAATATTTCATCCACCAATTCAAAAACTACTTTTAAGAGAAGATTCTGAAGAAAAATTTTTTGATAGAGAAATTTTAGAAAAAATATCTCCTCTATTTGAAGATGGTTTTATAAAAGTACCTAAAATTGTTGGTGATTAGAATATGGATCTTTTTAGGTTAACAATAAATGAAACTCTTAAACTATATAGAGAGAAAAAAATAACTCCAAAAGAGATGTTAGATTTATATATAAATAGAATCAAAGATAAAGAGAAGGATTTAGATGCTTTTTTATATCTTGATTTTGAAGGTGCATTGAATAGAGCAAAAGAACTTGAAAATGAAGATGTAAATTTACCTCTTTATGGAATAATTTTTTCTATAAAAGATAATATAGTTGTTAAAAATCTGCCAAACACTTGTGGTTCAAAAATTTTAGAGAATTTTATATCACCCTATGATGCATTTGTTGTTGAGAAATTAAAAGAAGCTGGTGCGATTATCATAGGGAAAACAAATATGGATGAATTTGCTATGGGCTCTTCAACTGAAAACTCTGCTTATAAGATAACAAAAAATCCATGGGATATTTCAAGAGTGCCAGGTGGTTCATCAGGTGGATCAGCTGCGTCAATAGCTTCTGATATGGTTATGTCATCACTTGGTTCAGATACTGGTGGTTCAGTTAGACAGCCAGCTTCATTTTGTGGTGTTGTCGGATTGAAACCAACATATGGCCTTATTTCAAGATATGGTCTTGTTGCTTTTGGTTCTTCTTTAGATCAGATAGGTATTTTTGGTAAAAGTGTTGAAGATTCTTTTTATGTTTTAGATTCTATTAAAGGATATGATTCAAGAGATTCAACTTCACTTAACATAAACTATGAACCAACTAAAAAATTTGATGGTAAAGTAAAGGTTGGGATTGTAAAAGAAATTGGTAAATATAAGATTGATGAGGGAATCGAAAAAAATTTCTTATTTTGTATAGATATTTTGAAAAAAAATGGAATTGAGCTAAAAGAGATATCAATACCATCTATTCCATACTCCTTATCTGTTTATTATATTATTGCTTTTTCTGAAGCATCAAGTAATCTTGCAAGATTTGATGGTGTTAGATATGGGTTAAGAGTTGAAGAAGATAGCTTAAAAAAAATGTATACAGAGACAAGAAGGTTGGGTTTTGGTAAGGAGGTTAAAAGAAGAATTCTTTTAGGAACATTTGCTTTATCATCTGGATATTATGAACAATGGTACTTAAAAGCTTCAAAAGTTAGAAATTTAATAACAAATGATTTACAAAATGCATTTAAAGAAGTTGATGTTTTAATGTTTCCAACAACACCCCTTTTACCATTCAAAATTGGAGAAAAAATAAGAGATCCAATTCAGATGTATTTGTCAGATATTATGACAATTCCAATAAATCTTGCTGGAATTCCTGCAATAAGCATACCAACAGGAGTTTATAATAACCTACCTATAGGTATGCAACTATGTTCAAACTATCTTGAGGAGAGCAAAATTTATAAGATTTCCTCATTACTTGAAAAAGAGATAAATTTTAGAAGAAATATTTGATACAATATTAAGGGATTGAGAGATAAAATTAAATTTTTAATATCGTGTCTGAGTATTTAAGAGAATTCAATAATTGGAGGTAATTTATGGGAATTGATGATGTATTAAAGGATTTAAATGAAAAGAAGCAAAAGATTAAAGAGGGTGGAGGCAAAGAGGCTATCCAAAAACAACATGAAAGGGGTAGTTTAACAGCATGGGAAAGAATTGAGTATCTTGTTGATGAGGGTTCATTTATAGAATTTGATGAATTTGTAAAAACTCGTTCAACATATTTTGGACTTGATAAAGTTTTTGCACCAAAAGATGGTGTAATAACTGGTATAGCAACTGTAAATGGAAGAAGGATTGCTCTTTATGCACAAGATTTTACAGTTTTAGGTGGCTCTCTTGGAGAGATGCATGCCTTAAAAATTGTGAAGATGCAGGATTTGGCTATGAAACTTGGAATTCCAATAATTGGACTTCATGATTCTGGTGGAGCAAGGATACAAGAAGGTATTGAGTCTCTTTATGGTTATGGGGAAGTTTTTTATAGAAATACTAAAGCATCCGGTGTTATTCCTCAAATTGCAGTAAATATGGGACCAACTGCAGGAGGTGCTGTATATTCTCCTGCAATTATGGATTTTATAATTATGACTAAAAATGCGACTATGTACATAACTGGACCAAATGTTGTTAAGTCTGTAACAGGTGAAGAGATCAGTCACACAGATTTAGGAGGAGGTCTTGTTCATAACCAAAAAAGTGGGGTTGCTCACTTTTTAGCAGGTGATGATAAAGATGCCCTTGATACTTTAAAAAAAGTGCTTTCATACATTCCAGATAATTATTTACAGGATCCGCCTGTTGTTGAGTGTGATGATCCAATTGATAGAATAGAAGATTCTTTATTAGATGTTTTACCTGATGATCCATCAAAGCCTTATGATGTTATTGATATAATAACAAAAGTAGTTGATAATGGAGAATTTCTTGAAGTTCATAAATATTTTGCCCCTAATATTGTTGTTGGTTTTGCAAGAATTGCAGGAAGAAGTGTTGGAATAGTAGCAAATCAAGCAAAATTTATGGCAGGTGTTCTTGATATAAATTCAGCAGATAAAGCAGCAAGGTTTGTAAGATTTTGTGATGCTTTTAATATTCCTTTAGTTACTTTTGTTGATTGTCCAGGATATTTACCAGGAGTTAATCAAGAACATGGTGGAGTGATAAGACATGGTGCAAAACTATTGTATTCTTTTTCAGAAGCAACAGTTCCTAAAATTACTATCATTATAAGAAAAGCATATGGTGGTTCTTATATTGCTATGTCTTCAAGACATCTTGGAGCAGATGTTGTTTATGCATATCCAACAGCAGAAATTGCAGTTATGGGAGCAGAAGGAGCAGCAGAAGTAATATTTAGAAAAGAGATTCAGAGTGCGGAAGATAAAGAAAAGATGAGACAACAAAAAATTAAGGAATATAAAGATCAATTTGCAAATCCATATAAAGCAGCTGAAAAAGGTTATATCGACGATATAATCGATCCAAGGGAAACAAGAGCAAAAATTGCAAAAGCTCTTCTCTTTGTAAGAAGTAAATCAGAAGAATCCCCAGCAAAAAAACATGGAAATATTCCACTATAGGAGGAGAATATGGAGATAAATTCAATATCGGAACTTGTAATATTTAGTCTATTATCAATAGGAACAGTCTTTATAGTACTCCTTATTCTTTACTTTGTACTCAGATTATTTAAAGTCATATTTTATCATCCAGAAAAGACCCAACTTACTAAACCTGCAACTAAAATAGTAGGAGAAAAAGCTACAATACCTGTAAGTAGAAGAGACGAACTTAAAAAGATGAGTATTATCTCATCTGCTATTGCATATTATATGGAGAGTGAAAAAAGATTTTTTAAATTAGGTGAGAGTAATGTTATGAATCTCTGGAACATTAAAGCGACTAAGAGTGAAAGTGTGTCAAATAAGATAAAAGAAAAGAGGTGGAAAAATGGCTAAAAAATTTAGAGTAACTGTTGATGGCGAAACATTTGAAGTGGAGGTTGAAGAGGTAACAAAAGAGGGAGCAAAGAAGGAAGAAGTTGTAAAAAAAGTAAGTGAAGTCAAAGAAGAAGTCCCTGTTACACCACCTCCACCACCAACCCCTAAACCTACACCACAAAAGAAGGAAGTAGAAGTTCCTCCAGGTGGTTATCCTGTAACTGCTCCACTTCCTGGAAAGATTGTATCCATAAATGTTAAGGAGGGTAATAAGGTAAAAGAAGGAGATTTAATTCTTGTTATTGAAGCTATGAAAATGGAAAATGAAATATACTCTCCTGTTGGTGGAATCGCAAAAGAGATAAAAGTCTCAGTAGGAGATGTTGTTGAAGTTGGAGAAACTTTATTAATCTTAGAAACTGGGAGCTAAATATGGATGTAGCCGAATTTTTTAAACAAATTTTACTTTCAACAGGATTAATAAACCTTACTTTAGGTAATGTTGTTATGATAGTCATCGGCTTGGTTCTAATTTACCTTGCAATTGCAAAGAAATTTGAACCACTATTACTTTTACCAATTGGTATTGGATGTATTCTTGTTAACCTTCCTCTTTCTGGATTCTACGACCCCAATACAGGCCTTTTTAAATGGTTTTATGAGTATGGTGTATTAACAACTATGTTTCCTGTTCTAATATTTCTTGGATTAGGAGCTTTAACAGATTTCGGCCCTCTTATAGCTAATCCTATAACCATATTTCTTGGAGGAGCTGCACAGTTTGGGATATTTGTCTCATTCTTTTTTGCTATGTTGTTAGAATTCACCTTAAAAGAATCTGCAAGTATAGCAATTATAGGTGGTGCTGATGGTCCAGCAACAATATTTACAACTATAAAACTTGCTCCACATTTGATGGGTCCGATAATGTTAGCTGCATATAGTTATATGGCTCTTGTTCCAATTATACAGCCACCTTTTATGAAACTACTCACAACTAAAAAGGAAAGACAAGTTGTAATGACACAATTAAGGCCAGTTTCTAAAATAGAAAAAATTTTATTTCCAATTATTACACAGATTGTAATAATTCTTTTTGTCCCTTCAATTGCTCCACTATTTGGTATGCTAATGCTTGGAAATCTTATTAGAGAGTGTGGTGTTGTGGAGAGATTCAGTAAGAGTATACAGAATGAAATTATAAATGTTTGTACCCTATTTCTTGCGCTCACAATTGGTTCGACTATGAGAGCAGAAAATTTTCTTACAATAAAGACTCTTGAAATTGTAGGACTTGGTTTAGTTGCTTTCATTTTTGGTACAATAGGTGGGCTACTTTTAGGAAAACTTTTCTGTTTTCTAAGTGGTGGTAAGATAAATCCTCTTATTGGTTCTGCTGGTGTTGCAGCTGTACCAATGGCTGCCAGAGTAACCCAAGATATGGCAAGAAAAGAAAACGTAAATAATTACTTATTAATGCATGCAATGGGTCCTAATGTAGCGGGTCTTATAGGAAGTGCAACTGTAGCAGGTTTATTTATTACCCTATTTGGAGGTTGATTTAGACTTCTTGGAAGTATTTGGTTTCTGTGGAGGGAAGATTTGTTATTAGGTTTAAATCCTGAACAAATTCATTTATGTATAGAGAATTTATCTCTTCCCTCCATTTTTTAATATCTTCTATAAAATAGACTACATGAATTATTTCATCCTCAGACTTAAGTGGTTGAAAAACATAATGGTATTTAACTCCACACATATTTTCAAGAAGAGGCATTACACTGTTAAGCCATACCTTAAATTCCTCTACACTTCTACCCTTTCTCAACTTATAGTTATAGCTTACGCAATACATAAAACCTCCTTCTTTAATTTCAATATAAAAGATTCTTTTAAAATGAATTTGTTACATTAAAGGTGAAATATGAAAAATATTAAAAAAATAACATTTTCATCAGTTTTTATGATTTTAATTATTATTGGTTCTTATATATCAATTCCTCTCCCATTTAGTCCAGTACCTCTTACACTCCAAGTTTTCTTTGTTTTACTTTCTGGTATTCTTCTTGGTCCATACTATGGCTTTCTTTCTGTTTTAGGATACATAATCCTTGGAGTTCTTGGTTTCCCAGTATTTGCTGGAGGACAAAGTGGTCTATCTGTCTTTTTTGGCCCAAATGGGGGATTTCTTTTCGGTTTTTTAATCGCGCCCCTTTTAATGGGACTAATTAGGAAAAATCAAACATTTATTATTCCATCAATACTTGTTGGAATATTCATAATACATCTTTTGGGTGTGTTATACCTTTCCTTTATTCTTTCTATCCCTATAGCTAAAGCATTTTATATTGGTTCTTTGCCATTCATTGCAGTAGATTTAATTAAGGGATCTCTGGTTTATATTTTTTACCTATTAATTTTAAAAAATAAAGAATTAAAAGCACTACTTTTTTCTGATTAAACAACTATCTAAAAAATTTCAAAAGCTCTATTTAATTACAAAAATTTTTTAATTTTTTTTTACTTTCAAGACCTCTCTCATTAAATATTTATATAATGTTTTAAACTGGATCATTTCTATTATTCATATTTCACCAACACTTTATAGTTTTGATATCATAGATTTTAAGAAAGTATCAAAGAAGTTTAAAAAATAGCAAAGGAAAACATAAAGTATGTATAAGAAATTATATCAATTAGAGAATTTTTAAAAAATCTATAAAAAAATTAGATGAGGTTTTAAGTGTTTTAAAATTGCCTTTTAAATCAAATTAATTGATTACAATAATAACTTTCTTAAAATGATTGAAGATAGAAATTTAACAACTAATATTTATGATGAAAAAAGTTAACAATGTTTATTCGAAATTATAATTATATTTAAACCTTTTTAAAAATTGTTAGAAAGAATAAAAAAGATTTTTAAATTTTTTTATTTCTCTTCCTTTATATAGGGTTCACCAAGAAACTTAGGAGCACCGATTCTTTTTCTTAATGTTTCATTTGCACTTAATAGAAGAACCAAAATAGTTGCTATATATGGTAACATAAGAAGAATATTTGGAGGGATTTTATAGTATTGTTGTAAAATAAATTGAAGTATATAAATACCACCAAAAAGATATGCACCAAGCAAAGCTCTTAAAGGATTCCATAGAGAGAAAATTGTTAAAGCTACTACTATCCACCCTCTTCCACCAGTCATCCCTTCTATCCATGAAGATGTATATGATAAAGATAAATAAGCACCAGCCATTCCAGCAAGGGCTCCACCAATTGCAACACAAATATATCTTACAATATTGACATTGACACCCATAGAATCAGAAGCAAGAGGATTTTCTCCACAGGACCTAATTATTATTCCCCATTTTGTTTTATAAAGAATAAACCATAATATAAAGGTTAATATTAATGATATATAAAATATAGGATCTCCTTTAAATAACAGATCTCCCAAAAATGGTATTTTATTTAAAAGAGGTATATTAAAATCTTGAAATTTATATTTTAATGGAATTCCAATGAATGCTTTACCCCAGAAACCACTGATTCCAAGCCCAAGCATAGAAATAGCAAGACCTGAAATTGTTTGATTACCTTTCAGTGTTATTGAAACAAACGCATGTACAAGAGATAGAGCAATACCAAAAAATATAGCAAATAAAAGTCCAATCCATGGATTTTTTGTCATAATTGTTATTCCAAAACCAGAAACTGCACCAAGTGCCATCATACCCTCAATTCCAAGATTTAAAACCCCTGATCTTTCAGTATAAATTTCTCCAAGTGTTCCAAGTAACAAGGGAGTTCCTGATATTAGGGCTCTTTTAATTATAGAGAATATTAAAAATGTTGTTTCATTCATTTTTCAGCACCTTTAAAAGATACTTTATATTCTATTAAAAAATAACCTATAGAGATAAAAACAAGCATTAGTCCATTAAAAATATTTATTGTTGCAAATGGAAACCCAAAAGAAGTTTGTATTACATCTCCACCAACAAGTATTCCTCCAAAAAAAAGTGATGTTACAATTACAAGTAGTGGATTTAGTTGTGCAAGCCAAGCAACAATTATTGCTGTAAATCCATATCCTGAAGAAATTTGCGATGGATATGTTAAATGTTTATGAATTCCAGCAATTTCACCAACACCAGCAAGAGCTGCAATGCCTCCACTTAAAAACATCATAATCAATATAACTTTGACATAATCTATTCCAGCATATTTAGCACTTAAAGGATTCTCCCCAATAACCCTTATCTCATAACCAAGTTTTGTTCTGAAAAGTAAAAAGAAAATTAAAATTGATAATATAATAGCAATTATTAAAGTTGGATAATGTATTCTTGAACCTTTTATGATTGGAAGAAGAGCGTTTGGAGGAAGATTATCAGTATATGGGAAACCATATTGCGTCTTTCCTTTCCAAGGTCCATAAACAAGATATTGTACATATTGTTCAATAATGTAATTAAGCATTAATGTTGAAATTACTTCATTCGTATTAAATCTAACCTTTAAAAGTGCAGGTATGAGAGCTACCAATCCCCCTCCAACAAAACCAGCTAAAAACATTAATGGTATCAAAATTATTGATGGTAAGTTTTTACCAATAAACAATCCAACCCATGTTGCAAGAACAGCTCCAATGAGAAGCTGACCTTCTGCACCTATGTTCCAGAATTTTCCTTTGAATGCAATTGAGAGCCCTATACCACATAGCATAAGAGGTATAGCCTTAGTAATTGTTTCTTTTATCCCATATAAACTTCCAAAAGAACTAAAAATTATTTTATAAAGTGCAAAAAATGGATTTATACCTCTAAGAGAAAAAATTAAACTTGATATAAATAAACTTAAAAAAATAGATATGATAATTATTATTAAATTTTGTTTTGTATTATATTTTTTTCTTTTTTCTATAACAATCAAGAGAGTCTCTCCTCTCTATTCTTACTTTTCAAACCTCCCAACATAAGACCTATCTCCTCAATTGAAAGTTCGCCAGGTCTTGTAATTTCGATAAACTCACCATCATACATAATCGCAAACCTATCAGAGATCTCAAGTATTTCATCAAGATCTTCTGAGACAAGAAGAATGCCACTCCCCTCATCTCTCATTTTAATCAATAGATCTCTTATATCTCTTGTTGCAGATATATCAAGACCATAAGTTGGATGAGCAGCAATTATAAAATCTTTTTTGGTTGAAATTTCTCTTCCAAGAATAAATTTTTGAATATTACCACCAGATAAAAATTTGATTCTTGTATTAATAGAAGGAGCCATAACATTATACTCTTTTATGATTTTTTTTGAGAAATCTTTTATATTGTTATATCTTAATATTAAACCTCTACAAAAATTACAATTATCATAAGTTCTTAAAACTGAATTATCATAAATAGGAAGGTTTGCTACTACTCCAAATTTTGTTCTCTCCTCTGGTATATGTGAAATATTTAGTTTCCTAAACAATTTTGAGTTGAATCTATCATATTTTTTGCCAAAGAATTGAACTTCACCTTTTTCCCATTTTCTTAAACCTGTCAAAGCTTCAATCAGTTCTTTTTGACCATTACCAGAAACACCTGCTATTCCAAAGATTTCATATTCTTTAACTTCGAAGTTTACTCCTTTAACAACAGTTCTTCCCTTATCATTTTTTACAAAAAGATCTTTAACACTTAATATGATTTCACCATTTTTAATTTCTTTTTTTTGTATAGAAGCTTTTATTTCTCTTTCAACCATATGTCTTGCAAGTTCATTTTCATTTGTATTTTTTATATCATCTTCAAAAACTTTTTTCCCTTGTCTTAAAACAACAACTCTTGTGCTTATTTCAAAAACCTCTTTGAGTTTATGTGTTATAAAAATAACAGATTTTCCCTCTTTAACAAGATTTCTTAATAGATTGAAAAGATCTTCTACTTCTTTTGGTGTTAATACTGATGTTGGTTCATCAAGAATTATTAAAGATGCACCACCTAAAAGTATTTTAATAATTTCGACTCTTTGTTGTTCTCCAAGAGAAAGTTCATAAATTTTTGCTTTATGATTAACATAAAAACCATATTTTTCAAAAAAATCTAAAAGTTTTTCCTCAACTTTTTTTTCTGGAAATAGTATCGGAGTTTCTTTTAAATATAAAGAGATATTTTCAAGGACAGAATGATTATCAATTAACATAAAATGTTGATGAACCATTCCAATTCCTTTATTAATTGCATCTCTTGGTGATCTTATATTTACCTTTTCATTATTTATATATATTTCCCCTTTATCCATTCTATATAATCCATACAAAATATTCATAAGGGTTGTTTTCCCAGCACCATTCTCTCCGAGAAGAGAAACAATTTCGCCTTTTTTTATCTGTAAATCAATATAATTATTTGCAACAACTCCTGGAAATTCTTTATATATACCTCTCATTTCAAGAGTATCTATATACTGATTTTTCATAACATATTAATAAAAAGAGGAGGAGAAAAATTCTCCTCCTCAAAAATCATTGATAAGTTTTTATTTAGGAACCTCTCCAACGACATTGTCAACAAACCAATCTATACTCCACAACATATTATAGGTTCCTTCTTCTCCTTCTTTTAGTTTCAAATTACCTTTGTTGTCATATAGAGGACCAACAAATGGGTTGTATTTTGCAACTGGATCTTTGAATTGCTCTATTCTTTTCATAACAAGATCATAAATTGAAATTTCTCCAAGGAGTTTATCTTTTATTTTTTTATTTTTCAAATCATTTTCAAATTTCGGATTAATTGGTACGCCAAAATCGCCACCAAGCTCACATCCACCTTCTTTAAGCAAATATAAATAATCTTTACTTATCCATGTATTTGTATACATTCTCATTAAAATTTCTTCATAAGCTATTCCCCAATTTACAAGTTGACCAGATACGACAGAATCTTCTCCATATTTGAGCATTGGGCTGTAATGTGAGAATGTATAAATTTGTTTTCCCTTTTTAGTATAATCTTCACCAACCTCAACAGTAGCAGTTGAATCCTCAGTAAAGGCGAGAGTATCAACTCCTTGAGCAATTAATGATTCAGCTGCCTCTTTTGCTTTTGCTGGATCATACCAGGAATTAATCCATGTTACATAGATTTTTGCATTTGGATTTGATTCCTTAACACCAAGTGCAAAAGCATTAATATGTCTCACAACTTCTGGAATAGGTTGTGCGCCAATATATCCAACTTTGTTTGATTTTGTTAATGCTCCTGCCATTAGACCATTAAGATAATAAAGTTCATAGAAATCAATAAAATAAGTACCAAGATTTTTATCCAACATATAACCAGAACAGTGCATAAAAAGTTTATCTGGATATTTTTTAGCCGCCTCAACTGTTGCATCCATATACCCAAAACTTGTGGTGAAAACAATGTCACACTTTTCTTCATTTATTAACCTGTCAATTATTCTTGGACAATCAGCTTCTGCAACAGCTTCAACATAAGTTGTTTCAAGCCATGGAAATTTTTCAGCTACATACTTTCTTCCCTGTTCATGAGCATGAGACCAACCAAAATCACCAATTGGGCCTACATAGATAAAGCCCGCTTTAATCTTTTTTTCTTCAGTAGGGGTAACTCCAGTTTCTTCAGTTTTACAGGAAATTGAAAATGAGAGTAAAATGATTAACCCCACAAGAATTAACCCAACAAATTTTTTCATTGATCACCTCCTTGAAAAATATCCTACTTTAAAATTTTATAAATCTTTTTTTCTTATGTCAATATATTTGTTTTATTGCAAAGAGATTTGCGGATCCCTTTATTTTGTCAATTACTGAAAAATCTTATATTTTGTCATTCCCGTGAAAACGGGAATCCAGTATTTTTATCTTGTCAATCATTGGAAAATCATCCATATTGTCATTCCCGTGAAAACGGGAATCCAGATTTTCATTGGTAATATAGATTCCTGCTTCTGCAGGAATAACGGTTTTTTGTCATTCACCTATAAACGGGAATCTAATTGTTTACAAAAGTGGGCTTTCTGTTTTTGTAAACTAATATTGTTTTTCAGGATTTACAATATTTTCTATCTTCTCTCCTTTTGCAAATTTTATGATATTTTTGAAAGTAAAAAGCCAATTTCTCTGTAAACTTTCAACTGTAAATCCACCAGAATGAGGAGTCATAATAATATTGTCAAGTTCATGAAATGGATATTTTGATGGATAAATTTTTTCTCCTGATTTTGGATAAACATACCATACATCAATTGCAGCTCCTTTAAGAGTACCATTTTTTAAAGCATTATATAAAGCCTCTTCATTTACTACTCTTCCTCTTGAAATATTGATTAAATATTTATCTTTCATAAGAGATAACTCTTTTTCAGATATTAAATTTTCAGTTTCTTTTGTTAATGGAACAGATAAAAAGATAAAGAGAGATTTTTTAATAACCTCATCAATTTTTTCCATAGGATATATTTCATCAACATAATCTTTTAATTTATCAATGTCTTTATTACTATCCTTTTTTGTTCCGACAACTTTCATTCCAAATGCTTTGGCTCTTTTTGCCATTTCTCTACCAATAGAACCTAAGCCAATTATTCCGAGCGTTTTTCCATAAATTTCAAAGTTTGGTTCATTTGCTAACCATCCATGCCATACCGATTTTCTTAATTCTCTATCATGAATAATCAGAGATTTCGATAATGCGAGCATCAAAGCAAATCCATGTTCAGCAACACTTAAGGCATTTTCATGTGCATTAGAAACAAGAATTCCTTTTTCTCTAATTACATCAAATGGAATTGGATCCACACCTGCATAGGGAGATTGAATTAATTTCAAGTTCTTTGCTTTCTTTATAATATCACCATCAGAAACTCCACCAATAATCACTTCAACATCATTAATTACCTTATCCATCTCATTGTTAAAATAAAAATCAATCTCTCCCTTAAAATTTTCTTCTTCTTTTGCCTTATTTAAAAGTTCCTCCCAATTTTTTGGAGGATTTTGAAAAAATAAAACTTTCATATTAACCTCCTAATATTTTTATAATGTAATGTTAACATCATACTCGCCAAAAACATCTTTTAACTCTTTTACAATTTCTCCTAAGGTAGCTTTTTTCTTTACAGCATCAAGAATATATGGCATAAGATTTGCATCTGTTTTTGCTTTTTCTTTTAATATTTTTAGTGAAGTTGATGTTTCATTGAAATCTCTATTTTTTCTAAAATATTCAAGTTTTTCAACTCTTTCTTGCAAAACTCTTTCATTCACTTTAAATCTTTTAATCTCCTTATCTTCTTCAACTCTAAACTTATTTTTTCCAACAATTATCCTTTCTCCATCCTCAACCTCTTTTTGATATTTGTATGCTGATTCAAGTATCTCATTTTGAGGAATTCCAAGAAGTATTGCCTTTTTCATTCCACCCATATTCTCTATTCTATCTATTATCTCGAATGCCCTTTTTTCAATTTCATCAGTCAAACTTTCAATAAAATAGCTACCTCCGAGAGTATCAACACTATCTGTGACTCCGCTTTCATATGCAATTATTTGTTGAGTCCTTAAAGCAATTCTAACAGATTCTTCTGTTGGGAGTGAAAGAGCTTCATCAAAAGAATTTGTATGGAGAGATTGAGTTCCTCCAAGAACAGCAGCAAGTGCTTGTAGTGTAACTCTAATTATATTATTCATTGGCTCTATTGAAGTTAATGTTACTCCACCTGTTTGAGTGTGAAATCTCAACATCATAGATTCAGGATTTTTAGCGTTGAATTTTTCTTTCATAATTTTTGCCCACATCCTTCTTGAAGCTCTGAATTTTGCAATCTCTTCAAAAAAATTGTTATGTGATGCAAAGAAAAAAGATAATCCTTTAGCAAAAAAATCTACATCAAGTCCTCTATTGATAAGTAATTTAACATATTCAATACCATCAAGAAGAGTAAAAGCAACCTCTTGAACTGCATTTGAGCCAGCTTCTCTTATATGATAACCAGATATGCTTATACCATTCCATTTTGGTATCTCCTTTGCACACCACTCAATTAAATCACCAGTTAATCTCAAAGATGGTTCAGGAGGAAAAATGTATGTACCTCTTGCAATATACTCTTTTAAAATATCATTTTGAACTGTCCCTCTTAAAACTTTTCTATCTATTCCTCTTTTTTCAGCAACTGCAACATACATTGCAAGTAAAATTGTTGCAGTTGAATTTATTGTCATAGAAGTTGAAATTTCATCAAGAGGTATTCCATCAAATAGTTCATCCATATCATCTATTGTCGATATACTAACACCAACTTTACCAACCTCAGATTGAGCTATCTCATCATCTGAATCATAGCCAATTTGTGTTGGAAGATCAAAAGCAACTGAAAGTCCTGTTTGACCTTGAGAAAGTAAATATTTATATCTTAAATTTGTTTCTTTACTTGTTCCAAAACCAGCATATTGTCTCATTGTCCATAATCTACCTCTATACATTGTTGGATAGATTCCTCTTGTAAATGGATATTCTCCAGGATTTCCAAGTTTCTCTTCATAATTAAATTCGTCTTGAGGAAGGTATAATTCTTTTATCTCAATATCAGAAGTGGTTGTGAATTTCTTCTTTTCTTCTTTCATCTCTCCTCCTTTTAATTAATTATCTAATTAAATTTTACCAATTCTTTTTATTTATTAGAAAGATTTAAAAATGATTTAAGTTAAGACTTTATCAAATAGCTCTGTAAAAACCCTCTATTTTGTCATACTCTTACCTAAGAAAGTGGAGAAAACGGGAAGCCAGTACTTCCACTGGTAATTCTTCTTTTCTGTCATTCCCGTGAAAACGGGAATCCAATATTTCTATTCCATCACTCCCGTGAAAACGGGAATCCATTATTTCCCTCTATTCGTCATTCCTACCCTTTTTGTCATTCCCGTGAAAACAGGAATCCAGTATTTCTATTATGTCATTCCCGTATATACACCCTTTTCTGTCATTCCCATGTAAATGGGAATCTAGTATTTCATCTATTAATCCTTCCTTTTTCTGTCATTCCCATCCTCGCGAAAGTAGAGAAAACGAGAATCAAGTATCTCCACTGGCAATTCTTCTTTTTTGTCATTCCCGTGCAAACGTGAATCCAGTATCTCCATCTATAATATAAATTCCTCCTTACATAGGAATGACTATTTGGATGATTTTTCTAAGACCTCTATTTAATAAAAA
>ERZ795047.1665-NODE-1665-length-22953-cov-7.481352_pt1 | contig 22953 bp, 10 predicted proteins | sample MGYA00375131_ERZ795047 | MGnify/ENA primary metagenome ERZ795047 (study PRJEB30176, sample SAMN05720228) | activated sludge metagenome | isolation source: Anaerobic digester | place: Japan | collected 2015-05-20 ...
GAGCTGAGGGAGATGGTGAAGACGTGTTGCATCTTTGCACGCATGGTCCCCGAGCAGAAACTGAGGTTAGTGGAAGCGCTCAAGGTTAACGGTGAGGTCGTGGCAATGACGGGAGATGGCGTGAACGACGCGCCAGCGCTCAAGGCTGCCAACATAGGAATTGCAATGGGAGGACGGGGAACTGATGTTGCGCGCGAGGCTGCCTCGCTAGTCCTGCTAGACGACGATTTTTCCTCCATTGTTAGGGCTGTGAGGCAGGGCCGCAGAATCTACGACAACCTCAGAAAGGCCACGGCTTACATTTTCGCGATACATATTCCCATAGCCGGGCTTTCACTGCTCCCAGCGTTGTTTGGTTGGCCGCTCGTGCTTCTTCCGGTTCACGTGGCATTCTTGGAGCTCATCATCGATCCGGCATGCTCCGTAGTATTCGAGATGGAGCAGGAAGAGGCCGACGTGATGAGGAGGCCGCCCCGGGATCCTGCCAAACCCTTGTTCGGCGCCGAGCTCATGAGGATCGGAATTGCCCAAGGCCTTAGCGTCATGGCGTTCGTGACTGCGGTCTACATCATCTCCCTGTTCCTCTTGGATCGCGGAGAGATGGAGGCACGGAGTCTGACCTTCACAACGCTTGTTCTGGCGAATCTTGGACTGATTCTTGCCAACCGTTCGTGGGAATCCACAACGATGGCAGGGTGGAGAAGGCCTAACCCGGCCTTGAAGTGGGTTGTTGGTGGAGCTATCGTGTTCCTTGCGACAGTTTTAAGCGTTCCCGCGTTGAGGACCTTGTTCCATTTTACCGTATTGCATCCTGTGGATATTGCTATCTGCTTTGCGACAGGGACATTGAGTATTGTATGGTTCGAGGTATTCAAGGCGCTGCGCATGGATGTAGTCAGTTAGTGGGATGACCCGGCCAATGACGCTGAATTTCAGAAAGGGAAATGCGGGGTTCTGCTTGAATGCGTAACCCCGCATTTCCTACGCTTTGGTGCAATGGGTGTATGAGATGTTTGCTGGTTATCAGAATTTCATTCCAAGAGATAGCCTGTGGCTATCCGGCAGGATACTGTGGGTCTGATATGCGTAGTCGATGGTGAACATGCTGGCTGAGAAGCCTGCGCCGGCTGTGAGGGAGTTTTGCTTGCTTCCGAAAGCTCCCCCTGCTCTTAGCAGGATTCGGCCAAGCTGGAATTCACCGCCTATTCTGGTTTCAAGCTCGTCCTTATATATCAGATCAGCTGCCAAAAGAAGTCTGTCAACGGGATAGAAGGCGACTCCTGCACCTACGGATCGGTCGAACGCATCGGCGTAACCCGACGAGTATTTCAGCTCGCCACCTACGTTTTTCACGACGGCTCCGACTCTCAGTTTCTTGCTTGGAGCTATAAACAGGAGACCGATGTCGCCGGTGACTCCCTTTCCCGGATTGTCGGGCAAGGCTTGGGAGTAGTACTTGAGAGCCGCTCCTATCCCTAGATTGGGGAGAGCTTCTATTCCACCACAGACGATGACTGTAAAGTCACTCACGCCGAACACGCCAGTCTCGTTGGCGAACTCGTCTGTTCCCTCGATTCCCGACGCGTCGAGCCTCAATCCTCCCACGCCCACATGCTTTTGGGCATATGCCGCAGCCATGAACCCCGCAGCTCCATACTGCTGTGTGTATAGAGAACCGACATGACGTTCGCTCATGAAGGCCAAACCTGCGGGGTTATAGTAAACCGCGGCGGAATCGTCTGCCACAGCTATGTGCGCGCCGCCCATTCCAAGCGCCCGTGCCCCCATCCCTATGTCCATCATCGCCGCCGTTCCTACCGGGTCATCGGCGGCAAGCGCCGACGCGCTCATGGTCAGGACGAGAATGAGTGTAAACGCCAGCGCTGATATTCTCACTCGCATTAGCCGCTCCTCCTTAGGTGAGTGTAGTGTTCGGGAGTTGCTGGGCCACCGGGCGGCCGCGTGGGCGACCGCCCGCGCCCATACTGTTCAAGCCGGGTTTAGCGGCTGATTACCAGTCTTCCAACTTCGGTTTTCTCTTGCCCGCTTACTGCGATGTAGAGATAGACTCCGTTGGCAATCGGTCTGTCGCCTGACCTGAGGTTCCACTCATGAGCATGTGCCGCGGCCGGAAGCTCTGCGCTGTAAACAAGGCGTCCTGCGATGTCGTACACGTAGAGCGTTGCGTCGGCGGCAAGATCATAGTAGAAGGTCACGCCATCCTTCGCCGGGTTCGGAGCTGCCACGATCGCGTGTGTTAGTACAACGATGGTGAACTCGTCGCTCATGGCCTGTCCGGTAGCATCGCTTGGATCGGTGGCCGTGACTTTTATCCTGTAGCGTCCGCCCTGCTTGACACTGGAGGTATCCCAAACGCATGTACCGGTATTTGCCTGATTAGCGGCGATGGTCTGCCAATCCTGACCTCCCGCGGGTTTGTACTCGAGGGTGATCTTGAGCGTGTTCGCGTCGTCGTCAGGGTCGACAGCCTCCCACTCGATGGTTTGCATGCCCGTCCAGACTGTGCCGACCTCCGGTTTGACTATTGTTACCTCTGGCGGGAGATTCACGACTGTTATCTCCCCTTCAGCGGTGCCCCAAAGACCGCCGTTGTCAGTTACAGTGAGTGTCACTGTGTACTTGCCTTTGGAGGCATACCTGTGACTCGGGTTCTGCTGGTCGCTTTCCGCGCCGTCGCCGAACGTCCAATGCCAGGCGGCTATAGGGCCGTCGTCCGTGGACTCGTCAATGAATTCCACATTGTCATGAACCGTTGGCGAAGCAGGCGTGAAGCTGAACGCAGCCACTGGTGCCGCGTTGACTACCTCCACGTCATGTTCGACGCTGCTTGCAGTATAGTCGTCATCTATCACCATGAGCTTCACAGTGAAGATGCCCGATGTTGCGTATGTGTGAGTGGGCTCGGGTGCGACGCTCGTGGTGTCGTCTCCGAACTCCCAGAAGTACGCGATTATCCCGGCATCATCTGTGGATTCGTTGGTGAATGTCACGACTTCGCCTGCCTTGGGAGACTCCGGTGAGAAGCTGAACGCTGCGATCGGCGCTGCGTTCCCCACCACGATACTCTTCTCCACGGTTCCTTTCAGCTCGCCGTTGTCGGTGACGGTGAGTGCGATTGTGAACTCGCCCTTCTCGGCGTACCGATGCTCCGGGTTCTGTTCAGAGCTGTCCGTGCCGTCTCCGAACTCCCAGTGCCATGCCACTATCCGACCGTCGTCTGTCGATTTGTCGGTAAACTTCACAACGTCGCGCCTTGTAGCAGACGACGGAGTGAAGCCGAAGTCGGCGGTTGGGGCATTGTTGATGATGGTAAACTCACCCGTGACGAACTCGTGGTACGCGCCTGTGGGGTCAGTGACTCTTGCTCGCAACCGGAAGCTGTCGCCAGCTTTGCCTACTTCAATGGTGTTCCATTCGAAAGCGCCTGTGTTGGAAAGTCCGGTTCCGAGGTCGTGCCACTCGACGCCGTCGCGGGTCCAGGCAAGGTCGATCAGGAGGTTGTCTCCATCATCATCAGGGTCTGTTGCCGTCCATTCGACCTCACATGTCCCGTGCAGTTCGGCTCCGCCGACAGGCGCCGTGATGACGACGCTAGGTGCGGCGTTTAGCTTGAGTTTTACGGGGATGGTCGTAAATGGGCGGTATGGGTCGTTGGCCGACACATACAGGTTGAGCGAATATGTGCCGTACGGAGCGTCGGGAGATCCGAGTGTGAGAACTACGTCCTGATATCCCCCTGGCACAAGGTATCCTGATGTCGGGTTGACTTTCAGGATCGATCCGACAGGCGCAAAACCTATTGCAAGATCGTTTTCGATGTAAGCGGCGTTGTAGAGTACCTGTAGGCCGTCGGTTCCGGTGGTGTTCTCGATCCCAACTGTGGCTGAATTGAGAAGCCCAACCATGTTAAGATACTGGTAGATTATTGTTCCGTTGGGCTTCAGGATTACCTGGAACGTGTAGCTTGCCGACCCGCCCAATCTGGGCACGTTCTTGTACTCAACGATAAAGCGCTCGCCCGCGGTGTCGTTGTAGTAGTAGATTTCTCCGCCACCGCCTGGATAGAGGTCATCCCAGAATACGGCGAGCATATCATTGGGCTTTGCTGACGTGGGAATCGGCGCATTTGTCCAGTAGTAGTTAATGGAATCGGGATCGAAGCTGAGATAACCGTTCGCGCTTATGCCGACTTGCGTCTTCATCTGGCCGTAGAACGGGAAGGTGAAGGGCAGGGGCACCATTACCCCGTCGTCATCGCCCAAATACACGCGTGTTCCGAGTCCGCTGATTTCTACCCAATCGAAAGCAGGCCCACCGGGGTTCTTGCTGTCGATCCAGACGTAGCCGTAATGATCAGGTCCTCCAGCGCCGGCGCCCGCGTAACCCCTTGGCTCGGAAGCGTAGTCGCCCTTTATCGGCTCTGAAGCGGCGTACGCTTTCCATTCGGGGCTTTCGGCGAAGCTGGGAGCGACTGCAATTTCAAAGTTCATCGGCGCAATGCCGGTGTTGCTCACTGTTAAGATGGTTTGCTTTTCCTCTCCGACTTGGATGACCGCATCGAACTCTTCAGGTTCTACGCCCAGCACAGGCAGCCACTTGACTGTCACTGTCACCTCGGCGGTTGCCTCGACGTCATTCTCATCAACTACGTGGAAGATCGCTTTGTATACGCCGAGGTCGGTGTAGACGTGCTCGGTTGTAGCTTCATGCACTAGGTCGCTTCCATCGCCGAACTCCCACCACATGTCAGTTATCGGCTTGGCGCCTGCTTCAACAGTGGCGGCGAAGGCGACTGTAAGCGGCGGTTGGCCGATCTCAGGAGTAGCGGTGACTTCGACTATGGTGGGTCCTGGTTCAATGTGGACGATGAGGTCCACAAAGAGCGCTGGGTTGACCGGATCGTTTGTCAGGATCTCGAGATACTTGCGCACATCCTGACCGGGCTTGCCGAGCTCGGCGGCTTTGATCGTCACAGCAAGGTCTGCGGTCTGCCCTGTAGGCACAGTCCCGCTCGTAGGCTGGACAACTATGCCGGCGCTCAACGGCATCTCGGTATCGATCAGGTAGACGTAGTTGTCCGTCTGTGATGCGACCCATAGGTTGCCGTCATCGTTGAGCGCCAGGCCCGCGCCGGAGTAGTCCCCACGGTACGGGTGCTGGAACTGATGGATTACGGCGAGAGATTCCATGTCTACTCCGTAGATCATGTCAGGAGCGGAGTTGGTGGATACCCATAGCACGCCGTCGGGGTGATACTCCAGCCCTGCTATGCTCACAGGGAAGGAGTATGCCGCGATTACTGCGCCGGGAGTAGACCAGCTCGGTCCCATGATGTGGTAAATGATATCCTCGTTCCATCCGCCAATGTAGAAGGTGTCAGTGTCGGCGTCGTAACCGAGGCCGCGCTGTGAAACAGAGGTCCATGCGCCGCCAGAGGTTATCTTGGTCACAACCTCTCCTGTTGCGGGGTTGAGGCCGTAGATTCCGTTGTCGCCACCCACGTTTACCTGCCACATCAGGTTTCGATTGGAGTCATATGCCATGTCGCCGGGCCATGATCCTGCCCACGGCGTGTTGAAGATGGTGCCTGTGAAAACGCCTTCCGGTGTGATGATGTAGTCGTTTTTGGGCAGGGGATCGGCGAGCCACACGTTTGTGGCGTCGAAGCCGAGGCCCCAGGCGATTTCAACTGCAGCTGGCGCGGGCCATGACTTGACTACGTCGCCTACGCCGCCGGGTTGGATGTTGGCAGCGATTCTCTCAACTGCGGCTGGGTCGAATGGCATGTAGAGGCCTTCTGCCGTGGCCGCGTTGGGATCGATCACTGTGCCTATCCGTTCAGGCATGGCCACGTGAGGGGCGCTGCCGCCCTTCACCTTCACGCTGAAAGTGAGGGGAGCGTTGCCATCCACGTTGCCGACTGTGACGGTCTCGGTCGCTTCGCCATTGGGAGGCAGCGTGATCTCGATCAATGCGGGATCCACTGTTGCATGTGGCGAGTGTTTCACGACTATGTCGATGCTTGCCTCCGCAGTTGCGCCGAGCTGGTCGATTACTGTGAATGTGGCTGTATAGTTGCCGGGCAACGTGTAAGTATGGACTACGTCCAGCTCTGTGGAGGATATCCCGTCGCCGAAGTTCCAACCGTAACTTGCGACCGGCACCTCGGGCGCGACGAATGCTGCGTGGAATGTAACCTCCAGAGGAGGCTCGCCGAATGTGGGTTCAGCAGTTGCTTTCGTGATTGCAGGAGGTTCGGCTACCTGTAGTGTCACTGGCACAACGATTAGCGGGTTTTCGACGTCGTTGGTTGTGAGCACCACATTGCCCTCATGCGGTCCTGGGCTGAGTTTTTCGCTGTTGGCTGTGATCGTGATCTGCACTGATCCGCCCGCAGGTACGCTGCCTTCTGCAGGCTGCCAACTCAGCCAGTCGCCGGAGCCGATCGGTCCGAGGCCGGTTTCCACTAGGTACATCTTATTCTCGCCCCAGCTTGCGACCCACAGGTTGCCGTCGCGAGCAAGTTCGCACCCGACTCCCATGTAGGCTCCGCCCGCTGGATGCTGGAACTGGGCAATGGTTGCGTGCGTTGTTGCGTTGACGAAGTAGATCATGTCAGGCGAAGAGTTGCATGTGACTATCAGAACGTCAGCAACAGGGTGGTAAGCAAGCCCTGCTATGCTGACAGGCATGGACCATTGTTCTATTACAGCGCCGGGGCTGTCCCAGCTTTCCCCCTTTAACTTGTAGATTACGTCTTCGTTCCATCCGCCGATATAGAAGGTATCGTCGTTGGCGTTGTATGCCAGGCCTCGCTGGGATACACTGGCCCACGCTGTATTGCGTATGGATCCGACGGTCTGGCCACTTGCAGGGTCGACCTTGTAGATGGCATTGTCACCGCCGACGTTTACCTGCCAGATGTAGGTTCCATCGAAGGCCATGTCGCCGGACCAGGAGCCGCCGAAATCAGCTGACCACCACCTGCCGGTGTATGCGCCATCCGATGTAACCACATAGTCATCTGTTGGGTCGACTGCGCCGTCTGCGATCACTACCTCGTCGGAGTCCAAGAGAACTCCGACGCCCCACGGATCGCCTATGGGCGACGGACACTGCCAGCTCTTTATCACCGAACCTACAGCTTCGGGCAGCCACTTTGACCTCTCGGGGTTCTGATTGGGTAGATACAGCCCGAAAGCTGTCTTGGCCTCAGTATCCTTGATATCCTCAGGCGCGATGAGTCTTTCCGGTGTTTGGATCATGCTTGGGAACTCGCCGCTCCCGAAGAGGAGAGCACCTGGCCCTGCGTTCGAGAGAGTGAGTATTCCTGTTGCCGTTTGGCCTCCGCCAACTGTGAAGCTGAACTGTTTTGGGGTCCAGCTTGCAGATGCGGATTGCGCGACAGTCACCGTCACTGTGGCAGTGGCGGTATATCCATCATTGTCCACAGCTGTGAACACGGCTGTATACACGCCTGCGGCGGCGTAGATGTGGTTGGCAACGAACTCATGGACAACTGGCGATCCGTCGCCAAACGACCAATACTTGTCAATTATCGAACCGTCGGGGTCACATGCTGCCCCCACAAACTGGAACGATGTTTCCGGAGGTCCCTGCTGGGGATTGGCAGCACACGCCGTGATTGTAGGCGGGCTGTTCGGGATCACATGGATATGGACGGGGACTATCGTTCTTGGATTTCGAATATCGTTGGTGTCTAGCACAACTGCGCCGTCCAACGTCCCAGATCCGACAAGTGCCAGGTCGAACGTGATGTCCAAACCGATGCTTTCTCCGGGCGCCAGTTCGCCTTCGGTGGGCTCAACCGACATCCAGCTGATGGGTTTGATTCTGATAGCCAGGTTGTTGTGCATGTAGCCTGGTGTGTTGTAGAGCACTTGCAGGCCGTCTGTTCCTGTGGCATTTTCGATGCCGATCGTGCCGTCCTTTTCATAGGTAGCGCTGGCGAATTGCATGTTGAGATACTGGTAGACTATTGTTCCGTTGGGATAGAGTATCGCCTGGAACGTGTATTGGCCGTTGTTGTAGTACCGAGGCACTTTGTTCCACTGGACTATGAAACGGTTGTTGACTGCGTCATAGTAGTGGAAAACGCCGCCGTCAGCGGGCGCCTGGGGCGGGTTGAGGTCGTCCCAGTAGACGGCCATCATGTCGTTTGGCTCAGCTGGATTGGGAATTGCTACGTTGGTGTAAGCAGTCCCCTTTGTGCCAAATGTCAGATAACCGTCGGAACAGATACGGATCTCCGTCTTGATGTCTCCGTAGAACGGGAAGTCGAATGGGAGGTTGACTACTCTGGAGTCATCGCCGGAGACTGGCAGCTTAGTGCCTATCCCGCTGATTTCGACCCACTCGAATATGGGTCCGCCGGGTTCGTCTGAATCGCGCCACATGTAGCCGAATCCGTCGGGACCGCCGGCGCCGAACGGGTCGAGTTCGCCGGCTTCAGCAGGAATCCCCGCGGTATAGGCTGTAGCCGCAAACTCCAGTGTCGCCACTCCCGTGTTGGTCACGGTCAGCGTTTCTGTACGCTGTCTGTGGGCGCGGATCACTTGGTTGAATGAAGCGGGATCTACGGCCACCTGGGGCAGATCGGTTACGACTATGTCTATTTCTGCCGCGGCCTCGAACCCGTCGTCATCCACAACTATCACTGTAGCGGTATAGTTGCCTTCTGCCATGTAGGTATGGATAGGGTTGAACGTCCCGCTCACAACCGGGCTGCCGTCGCCGAAGTCCCATATAGCGTCGACGACCTCGCCGTCCTGATCATATGCATCCACTGAAAAGTGGGCTTCAAGCGGGGCGCTACCGGCCCACGGGTTGGCCGACGCCGACCTTATAGTCGGGTTTATGCGCGACCTGACGAACATGTAGGTATCCACATCGACTTTGGGGTTCGCCGGGTCGTTGCTTTCGATCTCTACTACAGCCTTCCAGGTGCCCTTGGGCAAATGGTCAGCGAAGAACATCAGGTCGAACGTGTCCACTTCTCCGGGCTCGACAGTTCCCCCTGAACTGCTTGAGACGATCCAACCCGGGAGGAACATGATACCCATGTCGTCGTGGACGTAGTTCTTGTTGTATGCTACTTCCAATCCTACTGTGCCCGTGGCGTTCTCGATGCCGATTGTGGCTTCGTTCAGGCGTGTTCCGGCCATAGTCAGGTACTGGTACATGATCACGCCTTGGGGCGAAAGCCGTACCTGGAATGTGTAAGGTCCGCCGCTGCTCAGCCTGGGCACATTAGTATACTGAACTATGAAGATGTCTTCATCACCGTAGTAGTGGCAAGTACCGCTAGAGCTCAGGGTGAGGTCATCCCAGAATACCGCGAGCAGATCGTTGGGATCGGCAGTATTCGGGATAGTGGTGTTGGTCCATGCGTTCAGTTTGCCGCCGAAGGTAAGATACCCGTTGGAACATATGGCGATTTGCGATTTCTTCTGCCCGTAGAACGGGAACTCGAATGGGAGGTCAACTACGACGCCATTGTCGTCTTCCAATGTAATCTGGGTTCCTATGGGCCTTATATCTTCCCATTCGGGAGGCTCCATGCCGGGCTCGTCGGTGTCGAGCCAGAAGTAGCCGAAGGAATCAGGTCCTCCTGCGCCTAGCCTGGCTTCGCCCGATGCATTCATCTTCCCGACCAGCCTGATGTTGACGCTGTAATTGAGTTCGCCAAGGCCTGTGTTGCTCACGGTGACCTGGCGAGTTGTTTCTTCTGCCCACCACAGGTCGACGTGGATTTCATCTGGATCCACTCCTATTACGGGCGGGAAGAAGACCTTGATGGTCAGGGAAGCGGTGGCTTCGAGACCCTCGCCGTCGACCGCGTGGAATGTGGCTGTGAAATCGCCTTGCTCAGTGTATGTGTGCACAGCATTGAATTCGTGCACTGGTGTGCTACCGTCGCCGAAGTCCCACCACTTGTCCACGATCTCGCCACCAGGCGAAATCGCAGACGCGGTAAACGTGACCTCCAGCGGCGGCGGACCGAACCTGGGCTGGGCATCGATCGAGGTTATCACCGGCCCGCCCAATTCGAGGAGCGCCGCGGCTATGTTCAATCTGCCGTTGCTTACCACGTTGCCCTCGTACGCGGGTTTCACGTCGACAGTGTTAAGGAGTATGTCCTTGACTGTCTGTTGCCCGGGTATTGATCCCGGCGCACTGGGGTACAGGGGCAGGCCTGGCCTGAGGGAGTGCAACAGGGCTGCCGCGCCTGACACGTGAGGTGTTGCCATCGACGTTCCGTAGAAGAAGTCATATGCCTCTCCAGGCTGCGATGGAGGAGGATCCGGCGGAATAGTTGAGAGGATATATCCGCCAGGCGCGTACAGGTCGACGCTGGTCGGACCCCAGCACGTGCTCCACCAGCCCGGGTAGTTGCATGGGGTATCGTTCTGCATCATCGCAGCCACGGATATAATGTTGGCACTGTCGTAACTCGATGGATAGTGCGGGTTTATGTCTGTGTTCTGTCCGCTGTTTCCGGCAGCGCACGACACTATAGCATGTGTCGCCTCTATGGCGTCTTTGAGCGCCTGATTGTAGCCTCCCCCGCCCCAGCTGCAGCTTATCACCTTCGCGCCCTTGTTGGCCGCGTAGTTGAAAGCAAGGATGGCATCGGAGGTATAGCCTCCTTCCGGGCCGAGGAATTTTAGGATCATGATCTTGATATTCCAGTTGATGCCGGCGACGCCAATCGCGTTGTTTGTAATGGCGCCGATGGTGCCGGATGTGTGAGTTCCGTGCTCGTCATTGAGATATCCGTATTGGTCGCGTTCGCCTGGATCCCATACGGAGTTGTCGCCATTGAACCAGTCCCATCCCCAGATGTCGTCGATGTAACCGTTTCCGTCATCATCGATGCCGTTGCCGGGGATCTCGCCTGGGTTGACCCAGATGTTCGGTGCGAGATCTGGATGTAGTATGTAGGATCCGGTGTCTATGATAGCTACGACTGTTTCTTCGGACCCGGTGCATATGCCCCATGCTTCTGGGGCGTCTATGTCGGCGTCATCTACAGGATCGCCCGACATGCGCGGATCCTTGAACTGGCAGTTCTGGTTGTGCAGACCCCACATCTTGTTGAATTGCGGATCGTTGGGGAAGATTGGGGCATCCCCATATGCCTGGTCCTTGTAGCGGATGTAGTCTGGTTCGGCGTACAGTATGCCCGGGGTCTTGCTCAGTCTGTCCACTGCTGTGTCGGGGCTTACGCCGTCTGGAAGCTCCACTATGCCGATTCTCAGTCCGTGCGGGAAATTGGCGCTGACGCCGAAATCCGCAACACGGTCTACAGAATAGCCGAGGGCAGCAATGGATTGGGTTGCATGTTCCGAGGATACAACATCAGAGAACCTCACGATTACCCTGCTGGGATGGTAGATGTCGGGACCCGGTTGCCACCCGCCCCGCGGCAAGCCTGAGGGCGTGCTCTGCGCCGCTCCTACTGCGGTTGCAAGGGCTAGAGCCAACGACATGATCAGTAGGGCAATCCATGGAGTCTTTCGCCAGTGGCTCTTGGCCATATGTCGATTACTCCCCTTTCATGCTGATGATTTCATTGTGTTTGGGAACGCAAACCTGAAGTGGACGTGAAAACGTTAATACTGCTTGTCCCGCTCGTCACCCCCTTGGTCCGGGCAGGCTAAAACTGCCTTTCTGGGTTTGGCAATCAGCTGCCATACGAATTCTGTGCGGTGCCCGCAAATCCCTAAATACTACATATTGCGGCCCCAATCCTGCCAACTATGGATAATTATGATAATAAACGAATTAGGACGAATTCCTCTGCGGTTTGCATGAGCTGATCGGAATGGGGCGTACTTGTGGAAACGCTAGGAGGATTCCATTAAGAAAAGTTGAACAAGTAATGGGCTCGTCCGATAGCTGGCTCGCTCCTGTTTAAACAGAACGGTGGTTATCGAGAGGGTGGGTGGTGGGGGCTGGCTGAAGCGACGGACCGGTTGCCGAAAATGCTTAATAGGGAGCGTCAGGGATGTCAGTGGTTAGTGACAATGGTGATACAAGGGTTGTTTCAGGGAATGCAGGCACAGATAGTGGCATGTCGAAGCAAGGGACATCTGCGGATGGCAAAATGCGTATTGAAACGGATTCGCTGGGGAAAAGGCAGGTGCCGGTCGACGCGTACTACGGGATACAGACTCTTCGCGGGCAAGAAAACTTTCAGATCACAGGGCTTTCGGTTCACCCGGCACTTATTCGTGGGTTGATCATGGTTAAGAAGGCGACGGCTCTTGCCCACAGCAAGTTAGGCCAGATCCCGAGCCGAATCGGGCAGGCTATAGCTGAGGCCGCCGACGACGCTTTGGCTGGGAAGCTCGACAGCAGTTTCATGCTTGACCCAATCCAAGGCGGAGCTGGAACATCGATCAACATGAATGTAAACGAGGTTCTTGCAAACAGAGCCATAGAGATCCTCGGCGGGGTAAAGGGCGATTACTCTTTAGTGAGCCCTTTGAACCATGTCAATATGGGGCAGTCTACGAATGATGCGGTGCCCACGGGGGCGCGGATTGCTCTGCTTACACAGCTTGAAGGGACAATTGAAGGACTGGACGCTCTTGCGTGTGCGCTCGAGGCGAAGTCCGAAGAGTTCAAAGACGTTGTAAAGATGGGGAGGACCCACTTGCAGGATGCGGTGCCTATCACCGCAGGGCAGGAATTTGGGGCTTGGGCGAAGGCACTGAGGCGCGACATTGCGCGGATCGAAGCGGCCAGTGAAGGTCTTCACATCATCAACCTGGGCGGAACGGCGGTAGGCACTGGGCTCAATGTGGATATAAGGTTCATTCATCTTGTCTGCGAGGAACTCTCGAAGATAAGCGGTTATCCTCTCCAAACTGCGGAAGACTTGGTGGATTGCACTCAGAACGTGGACGTATTCGCCAATCTTTCGTCGTGCATGAAGGTGTGCGCGGTCAATCTCTGCAAGATAGCGAATGATATGAGGCTCTTGGCCTCCGGACCTATAGCCGGCCTTCATGAACTGTTGCTTCCTCCTGTTCAACCGGGTTCATCAATAATGCCGGCGAAAGTTAACCCTGTGATACCTGAGGTTGTGAACCAAGTCGCATTTCAGATCATAGGAAATGATCTATCGGTTACTATGGCTGCCCAGGCAGGCCAGCTTGAACTCAATGTATTCATGCCTGTGCTGCTCTTCAATCTCTTGCAATCTGCGGACATTCTGGGCAACGCGGCGAGAACCTTCGCGGATAAGTGCGTGGTTGGCATCGAGGTGAACAGGGAACGCTGCCTTAACATGGTTGAGACCAATGTCGGAGTAGTGACTGCATTGGTTCCGTACCTGACTTACCAGGTAGCTTGCGACGTGGCCAAGGAGGCGCAGGCCACTGGGAAGACGGTAAGAAGCATTGTGCTGGAACGGGGCTTGCTTTCGGAAGAACAGCTCGACCACGTGCTGTCGTTTAGCCATTTGACCAGCCCCAGCGGTATGGATGGGGCGTAGCCTGTACACAGGCTGAAAGCCTAAAGACATCTTAAGAGGGCTCCGAACGGCAGTCTGTTGTCCTGGCAGGTTAGCGATTCGTCGCTGCGCTTACGGCAACGCCTCTGCTAGGCAGATTGCACTTCGGAGCCCTTTTTTTTATCCTGTTATCTCGTGGACCTTTATCAGGTTTGTGGTTCCTGACATGCCCACCGGGACGCCTGCCGTGATGATCACAGTGTCGCCCTCGCGAACGAATCCGGCTTCCTGTGCCTTGGCGACAGCGGTCGAGATCATCTCGTCTGTCGTTGCAATATCGTGACCTTGCACGGGGTATACTCCCCAGACAAGGTTGAGAATCCTTGCAGTCTGTTCGTCGGTTGCGACAGCCACGATCGGGGTCTTCGGCCTGTGCTTTGCTATCATCCGGGCGGTCCAGCCCGATTTTGTTGAAGTGATGATGGCTGCAGCTTTCAGTTCCGTTGCAATCTGCACCGTGGCATGGCCGATCGCGTCAGTTGCGGTTATTGCTGCGCTTCCGCCACGCTGAACCGGAGCTTCGGCGAAGTGCCCGGCTGTTTCGGTGCGTTCAACGACTCTGGCCATGGTACGTACGGACTCGACAGGATATTTTCCGCTGGCAGTCTCGCCGCTGAGCATTACGGCGTCAGTCCCGTCGAGGACTGCATTGGCCACATCGCTCACTTCGGCGCGGGTGGGATGAGGGTTTCTGATCATCGAGTCCAGCATCTGAGTGGCGGTAATCACCGGCTTGCCTGCCCTGCGGCATTTCTGTATCAGTTGCTTCTGGATGATCGGAACATCTTCGGCGGGAAGTTCGACGCCGAGGTCGCCACGGGCGACCATCAACCCATCTGCAGACCTGAGGATAGAGTTGATGTTCTCGATCCCTTCTCTGCTCTCGATCTTTGCAATGACCGGAAGCGATACGCCGCGTGACTCGGTGAAAGACTTTATTTCCTGCACGGAAGAGGCCGTTCGGATAAAGGAGGCGGCAATAATGTCGATCCCGTGTTCTATGCCGAAGGCCAGATCCATCTTGTCCTCTGATGACAGTGTCGGAAGGTCTATCCTTCGCCCTGGGACAGACAACCGCTTTCGGTCGCTGAGTACTCCCCCGACGATGACTTCACATTCGACTGCAGGACCTTTTACGGAACGAACTTCCATCTCCAGCTGACCGTCATCTAACAGAATCTTGTCGCCCTGCGAAACCAAAATGGGCAGGCCGGGGTAGTTCACCGATACGATCTCGGAATTCCCCAGAAGCGGCTGTGTTGTGATGATGAATGTGTCGCCCGGAGCGAGCGTGATTGAACCTGATTCGAATGCTCCGATTCTCAACTCCGGTCCCTTGGTGTCGAGCATGATCGGGATGTTCTTCCCGCATTCTGCCGCCACCGCGCGTATGCGGCGGATTCTCTCGGCATGTTCCTCGTGGACGCCATGGGAGAAGTTGAGCCGCGCAACATCCATGCCGGCGTTTGCCAAACTTCGCAACGTGTCCAGATCGTCGCTGGCCGGCCCTATTGTACATACGATTTTAGTTTTCCGCATTACTGACACCTCTTGAGTATGGACCTTGCCCGGTTGCAGTCTGCCCAAAAAATAGATTCGCCAGTGTTCACCTTTTCGACCCTGTGCAGTTGGCTACAGAAAGGAGTAGCCGCTTGCCAGAGGCTGCTAGTCGCAGCTGGATCCAGAGGGTACAGGTCGCCCGCAAAAGATGCAGTAACGCGCACCGGATACTATCGATGCACCGCACGCGCACTTTGGAGCGTCTGAGCATGATTCTTCAGCCTCTTCCGCTTCTTCCTCAGAAACATCAGCAGGCTCTGGTTCGGCGGCCGATTCTTCGATTTCGGTTGCCTCAGGTTTTTCTTCACCATCGGACTCTTCTCTAATGTTTGCCAGAGCCTCTTCTGCTTCAGCGATTTCCTTGTCTATTTCGGTTATCTCTGCCGCTTTGGCATAGAGTCTGTCGAAGTTGAAGGCGTTTTTACGAAGCATCTCGTATGCCTCCTCGCCCAATTCTTCCATGACCTTATGCCTGTCCGCCTTGAGGTCGCCGATTTTCGATTTGATTCGCGTGGAGTCCCATAGTTCCTTGGTTTTGCTTCCTACTATGTCAACACCTGTACCTATTCCTTTTACCACCTTGTCGATTATGTCGGTCACGAAGACTCGCCTCCTGTCGTTATCATGTGAGTTATAAATTCGCCTCATTTCACATATATCCTCCGTCCGTGTTAGTCATGGCGGGTTGCGCCCTTTGGCAGGCAGCGCATCCCATATCATGTGCATCACAGAATACGTCGACCATGCGAGTTGCATGACTGCAAAAGTGTTGGACTGCAAACCTTGCGATTTGGAGGGAAACACCGAGCGTTTCAAGAATAAATAAGCTGTACGGCGCGGGCCTGTAGAATAGGGATTTCCAGAGACGTGCGCCGGGATCATCGTAAGATGGGAGCGGGCGAGCAGGCATGATAACTTTGAAGGAATTCTTGGCCCGAGAGGTTGTTCCGGCCCTCGGTTGTACAGAGCCCGGCGCAGTTGCGCTGGCTGCAGCTCGGGCTAGACAAGAATTGGGTGGCGAGTATATAGAGCGCATAAGCGCCGATGTCAGTGACAGCATATACAAGAACGGGATGAACGTCGGAGTGCCGGGGGCGAGCGGCGAAACAGGGAATTCGCTCGCGGCTGCTATGGGAGCGCTTGCAGGCAGGGCCGATTTGGGATTGGAAGTGCTGCGCGACTGCACCCCTGAAGATGTTGCAGCTGCAAAACGCATGATCAGCGAAGGCCGGGTTGAACTCAATTGCATGCCCCACGTGTGCGGTGTTTATGTAGAGGTGACGGTGGAATCGCGGACTCATGCTGCTACCTGCGTTATAGAAGGGGAGCATTCCAACATAGTCAGGGTGGACGTAGACGGCGAAACTGTCTTCAGCAAAGAGGAAGCCGCCCCAGCGGGGTCGACGTTCCCTCGCGATGACGGTAATGTCCTTGCTGACCATGCCAATGAGCAAGAGACTGACGGCTTTCTTGAGGGGATCGATTATCGGACTTTGCTCAGCCTTGCCGATGATATGGGGTCTGACGAGGTAGAATATGTGATGCGTGGCGTGGAAATGAATATGGCCATCGCCGAATATGGCCTAACTTCCGAATCCAAATCGGGGCTGGGAGCGGGCAAAGCCATATGGAAGCTCATGAGCGAAAACAAGATCGAAAAGGATTTGGCCTTCCTCATCCGTTCCTACTCGAGCGCAGCCTCAGATGCGAGAATGGCCGGGGTTCAATTGCCGACGATGAGTGCGGCAGGAAGCGGCAACCAGGGAATAACGGCGATAATCCCGGTGGCGCTGGCCGGTGAATCCATGGGCAAATCGAGGGAGGAGATAGCTCGAGCAGTCACAGTGAGCTTGCTTTCCACAAGTTTCGTGCGGAGTAGGACGGGGAGGCTCACGCCAGTGTGCGGCTGTTCTGTGGCTGCGGGCGCTGGGGCGGCGGCCGGGATTGCGTGCCTTTTGGGAGGCAACTGGATGCACTCCGCCCGCGCCATGCAGTTAGTGTTGGCTAATACTGCTGGCATAGTGTGCGATGGGGCTAAGGGGACGTGTGCCCTGAGGGTCGGGGCGGCTGCATGTGAGGCATACTTGGCTGCGCTCATAGCGGTGAACGACACTGGCATCGATGACGCACAGGGTATCGTGGACATCACCATCGAAGGGACAGCGCAGAATGTTGCACGGCTGAATGCTGAAGGAATGAAAGATGTGGATCGTGTCCTGATCGAGATATTGGAAGAACGAGTCCGAAGAGGAGATGCGTTGTAGCCATGAGACGCGTTTATGCCGGGACTCCCATGGTGGGGGGCATATCCGTAGGAACGGTGAAAGCACTGGCGCCCAAGCGTCTTCCTGAAGCGGGGGCTGGCGTCGTTCGCCCGGTTGGAGCCGGCAGGGAAGGGGCCGATTGGACAGCGGCATTATCCCTCCCAATGTGGGAGTATGCTCAGATATGGGCTGCAACAGTGGCCACTGCTTCGCTTCTCACAACAGCCCTGCAACGGAAGGCCGAGGATGAACTTGGGGGGGCTGCTGCGGATATCTTTGAAGCGCAGCACGCTATTGTCTCCGACCCTATGTTGGAGGCCTCTGTTTTCAGCAGGGTTGAGGAGGGCATCCCGCTTCCGCAGGCAGTTTCCGGAGCTATTACCGAGATTGTGGCCGGTCTGGAGGCGTCGGATGACGAGGCAACTCGTGCAAGGGCTGAAGATGTTTATGACGTTGGCCTGCGCTTTATCACCACTTTAGCGGGTATTGGAGCAGCGTCTGCCATGGACGACGGCCAATTCGAGCCTGTGCTCGTGGTTGGTGGCTCTCCTAGTGAAGAGGGGGTCCTTGTCGCTCATGATCTGCTCCCGTCTGAGCTGGTGATGCTGAACCGCAAGATGATGTTGGGTCTCGTTCTTGAGGCTGGATCCGTGCACTCAAGTATTGACGTGATTGCGGAAGCGCTTGGGATTCCAGTGATTATCCAAGCTGCGGGGGTGCTGTCGGGGTTAGTTGACGGGGAGAGCATTATCGTTGATGCGGATAATGGGACCGTCATTCTCGAGCCCTATGAGGATGAGTTGAAGGAGTATGCCTCTAGGATACTCAAAGCCGGCCACCAGACTTTTTATCAAGCAACACAGGCGATAATGCACGACGTGCGCAAGCCTCCGGAATCCTTGAGTTAGGCGTTGGGACATCAGCATATCTTCCCAGATGTCTTTGAGTTCCGACATGTCAGAATGATGTTGTTAATCTGGAAACGAGATGCGTTTTCATCTTTAGACTCCAAAAAGGACATCCCTAGATGGCGTGGTGGATAATGCATGATAGACAAGGTGACGCGCGGCAAGATCTTCGACATTAGACGGTATTCTGTTCACGATGGCCCTGGAATAAGGACCGCCGTCTTCTTCAAGGGTTGTCCTGCCAGGTGCCTTTGGTGTCACAATCCCGAAAGCCAAAGGCGTGAGCAAGAAGTGATGTATTGGCCCAACAAATGCAGGGGCTGTGGACTTTGCGCTTCTGTGTGTGATGTAGGAGCCGTGCGCGTGGAACATGGGCGCCCGGTGACTGCGTGGGAGTTGTGCACTGGATGCGGGAAGTGTGCAGAAGTTTGCCCGGCTCGAGCCAGGACAATCGTGGGCCGTGAAGTTTCCGTTTCCGAAGTGATGGACGAGATCGAAATGGACAGAGCCTTCTATGATGAGTCTGGCGGCGGAATCACATTCACCGGCGGCGAGCCTCTGGCCCAACCGGCATTCCTATGCGAACTGGCGCAGACATGCAAGAAAGTAGAACTCCACACCGCAGTCGATACTAGCGGCATTGCAGCCCGCCACGTAGTGGAGCTAGTGGCGCCCTTTGTAGACTTGTGGCTTTATGACTTGAAGATAGTCGATCGCTTCGCGCACCTCTTTGCTACGGGATGTTCGAACGAGCTCGCCATCTCCAACCTGCGTTGGTTGGTGAAAGAGGGATATGATGTTACGTTGCGTATTCCCCTTATCCCCGGGTACAATGATGATAATGAGAGCCTTGGCGACTTTATTGAATTCATAGGGTCCCTCGAATGGAAGGACCCTCCCCAAGCGGCCATCCTGCCTTACCATCGTCTTGGGAATGAGAAGTATGAGAGGCTTGGACGTGTATGCTGCGTTGAAGATTTGGATGAGCCGGATAGTCAGAATATAGATCGCGTCCGCAGAGTTTTTGAAGCTGTTGGAATCGATGTTCAGATCGGAGGCTGAATCTGATGAATACGCGAGTCAGTAGATTGCGACAGCAGAGCCTTGACGCTGTTCCATATATCTCCGCCGAGAGGGCTGAACTGATCACGGAATTCTATGCCAATGACAACACTCCTTCGCCAGCACTCAAAAGGGCGCGTGCCTTTAGGTATTTAATGGAGCACAAGGCCATCTGCATCAACGATGGGGAACTCATCGTCGGCGAAAGGGGTCCCGCTCCAAAAGCGACTCCGACCTATCCTGAACTCTGTTGCCATTCCCTTGAAGACCTAGATATTCTCAGTAGCCGGGAGAAGATACCGTTCGCCGTCTCGCCTGAGACAATCAGCATCTATGAGGAGAAGATAATCCCCTATTGGAGGGGGAGGTCCATGCGGGATCTGATCTTCACCGAGATGACTGATGAATGGAAAGCTGCGTACGATGCCGGCATTTTCACTGAGTTCATGGAACAGCGAGCTCCCGGGCATACAGTGGCGGACGACAAGATCTATCGCAAGGGGTTTAGGCAACTCAGGGAGGATATCGCGCGGCACCTGGCATCCCTTGATTATCTGGGCGATCCCGAAGCTCATGACAAGGCAGAGCAGCTCAGGGCGATGGACATCGCTGCCGAAGCCATCTGCATATTCGCGCGCCGCCACGCTCGATTGGCCGAATCCATGGCACGGGAGGAGACTGATCCTGTAAGGGCCTCAGAGTTGAGACGCATAGCCGAAATTTGTTCGTGGGTGCCTGAAAACCCGCCTCGGGACTTTTGGGAAGCATTGCAGGCCTATTGGTTCGTGCACCTCGGAGTGATTACCGAGCTGAATACGTGGGATTCGTTTAACCCCGGAAGGCTGGACCAGCATCTTTACCCGTTTTACAAAAAGGGGCTTGAGGACGGCACGTTAACCGAAGATTCTGCCCGCGAGCTCTTGCAGTGCTTTTGGATCAAATTCAGCAATCAGCCCGCTCCTCCTAAGGTTGGTGTGACTGCCGCCGAGAGCGGTACGTATACGGATTTCGCGAACATCAACTGTGGAGGACTGACTCCTGACGGGCGAGATGGGGTCAATGGCTTGACATACCTCATACTAGACGTGATAGACGAAATGAGGCTCCTTCAGCCGAGCTCCAACATACAGCTGTCGGCGAAGAACCCGGACCGCTTTCTTAAGCGTGCCCTTAGAATAGTGAGGAAGGGGTGGGGACAGCCTTCGATATTCAACGCCGACATGGTAGTACAGGAGATGCTCAGGGTGGGAAAGAGCTTGGAGGACGCCAGATGCGGCGGGACGTCGGGGTGTGTGGAGACTGGCGCTTTCGGAAAGGAGGCCTACATCCTCACTGGCTATTTCAACCTTCCTAAGATTCTGGAATTGACACTGTATGATGGGGTGGACATGCGCACCGGAAGGCAGCTTGGGCCCAAGACAGGGCCTGCTGCGCTGTTCGAAACGTATGAGGAGCTATGGGAGGCATATACAGAACAGCTCAACTACTTCATAGATGTAAAGATTAAAGGGAACAACGTGATTGAGAGGCTTTATGCAAAGTACATGCCGGCGCCCTTCATGTCACTGCTGATTGATGACTGCATCGCCTTAGGTCGAGATTACAACGACGGAGGAGCCAGATACAATACATCCTACATTCAGGGAGTAGGAATTGGCACTATAACGGATTCCCTTTCTGCCATCAGGCATCACGTGTTTGATGAGCCCCGAGTCACAATGGATCAATTGCTCCAGGCCTTAGAACGCGATTACGAGGACAGGGAGGATCTGCGTCGGCTGCTCTGGGACGATACTCCTAGGTATGGAAATGATGATGACAGGGCTGACACGATAATGACTGACGTCTTCAAAACGTTCTTTGATGCAGTTGACGGGCGGCCGAATGTCAAGGGTGGGCGGTATTGCATCAACATGCTTCCCACCACGTGCCATGTGTATTTCGGTTCGGTTACAGGGGCTACCCCTGATGGCCGAAGGGCGTGGCAGCCCCTGTCAGAAGGGATCTCTCCCGTTCAGGGCAGCGATAGGCGCGGGCCTACTGCGGTCTTCAAATCCGCCTCCAAGATGGATCATGCGCTGACCGGCGGCACTCTTCTCAACATGAAATTCTCTCCGAAGCTGCTCGAAGATGAAGCAGGCATAAACAACCTCGCGAGCCTGGTGCGTACCTACTTCAAGCTTGGAGGACACCATGTCCAGTTCAATGTGGTAAAGGCAGAAACGTTGCGGGAGGCGCAAGCGGATCCAGAAGCCCATCGCGACTTAATAGTTCGCGTGGCAGGGTATAGCGATTATTTCTGCGACCTTTCCCGCGCATTGCAGGATGAGATAATTTCCAGGACGGAACATCAAGTGATGTAGGCAATTCGATAGGGGTGTGCGGGATGCTTGTTGATTATCACGTGCATCTGGAAAGGGCAGGATTGTCGCGCGCCAACGCAATGCGGTTCGTGGACCGGGCGTTGGCCAATGGCGTTTGGGAGATAGCCTTTACAGAGCATGCTTACAATTTTGTGGAATGTGCCCCCATGCTTGAGCGTCCGAACTATGTAAAAGAGCATGGCCATGGTTTCAGGCTCGACGACTATATTTCGCTCATTGAGGATATGAAGGCTGAGGGCTTGTCGGTGAAACTCGGGATCGAGTTCGATTACATCGATGAGACCATCGAAGATGTAGCCGACTTTCTGGAAGAGGGACATCCCTGGGATCTGGTTATCGGATCGGTTCACTGGATCGGAGAGTGGGGATTCGATATTGACCCGACTAGCTGGAACGATGTGGATGTGGAATGGGCGTATTCCGCATATTTCGAACGTGTATGTCGTGCGGCAAGGAGCGGCGTTTTCGACGTGATAGGCCATCCCGATGTGATTAAGGTGTTCGGCGCTAGGTTGGCAACGGGTTTGGAGGGCCCAGGCGAGGAAGGACCCTTGAGAGGATACTACGATGCTTTGACAGCGGCGGCCGCATCGTCAGGAACATGCCTTGAAGTCTCAAGCGCCGGACTCCGGCGTCCGGTAGAGGAAGCGTATCCTGCAATGACGTTGCTCAAGATGGCTTGCGAGCGGGGCGTGGGGATTACCTTAGCTTCGGATGCGCATGAACCTGAAGAGGTCGCATCGCGTTATGATGAACTTGTGTCGTGGGCCCGAGAGGCCGGATACACTAAGTTGACCATATTTGACCAGCGCACTGGAAGGCAAGCGGCGATGGGGTAGGGTGCGCCGGGAGCATGTGGTTTGCTGCTGCAGGGGGAGTTCCCAGATGCTTGTTATCCTCAGCCAGTTGCAGACCCTGATTTTTCTCCGCCCACTGGCAAAATCCTTAGCTGCCAGAGCTAAGTAGACCGCAACAAATCTCTTCGCGATCCTCGAGTTGTACTGCCGCTGTCTGGGACCTAGGCGGGGAACTGCTAAGGTCTTTTACTTGTAAATGTAGCCTTCGGTAGAAGCCTAGGGAAGCGCCGTGCGGCGTGGAGCCGGCCAAGGTTTGCCGCGGGGGCGAGCAGGTTTTGCAGACCAGTCTAAAACTTAGACACCCGCGCCCGAAAAGCGACTAAATAATAGACATATTCCTTTGAATGCATAGAC
>ERZ795047.1667-NODE-1667-length-22938-cov-8.520474_pt1 | contig 22938 bp, 21 predicted proteins | sample MGYA00375131_ERZ795047 | MGnify/ENA primary metagenome ERZ795047 (study PRJEB30176, sample SAMN05720228) | activated sludge metagenome | isolation source: Anaerobic digester | place: Japan | collected 2015-05-20 ...
GACGGATATCGCGTCATGGGCCCGGGGATGTGTTATCATGTCTACGTGGGCTGTTGTGGATCAGCCCACAGCAGACTATTATGATGGGCGTGCGTAGGCGCCGGGCAAGGTGATGGAAGTATGGATTGCAAGGCAGTAGCAGATGTCATCTGCGATTGGCTAAAGGAGAACACGCTGCGCGCAGGATGCAGCGGAATAGTTTTTGGACTCTCCGGAGGGCTCGACTCAGCAGTAATGGCCGGATTGGGCATGAGGGCAATGCCAGAGGGATGCCTTGGCGTAATCATGCCATGTCACTCAGATCCACAGGATGTGGAGGACGCAGACTTGGTGGCCCGCTATTTCAACCTGCCTACGATCACGTACGATCTGGGCCCGATCTATGACGAACACCTCGCAAATCTTCAACGGCTTCTCGATCCTTATGTTGCTGCCAAGGATAGAAGGCGGCTCCATGCAGAAGATGCAGATTCTCTCCCCGATGGAACCGGCGAGTCAGCTTCACGCCTGGAAAGCTCGAAAGTCCGAATGGCTGAGGCAAACCTCAAGCCGCGTCTGAGGATGACCGCGCTCTACTACTACGCCAACGTCCTCGGCTATCTGGTGGCAGGGACGACCAACAGAAGCGAGTTAACAGTAGGTTATTTCACAAAGTATGGAGACGGCGGGTCCGACCTATTGCCCTTGGGCAACCTGGTCAAGACCGATGTGCGCGAACTCGCAGCATATCTGGGCGTACCCCAGAGCATTATTGAAAAGCCCCCTACTGCCGGCCTGTGGAGCGGCCAGACAGACGAAGGCGAAATGGGCATCTCCTATGCCGACTTGGATCGCTACATACTCACAGGAGAAGCCTCGGACGAAGTGCGGGACCGAGTGGAGGCGCTAAATCGCAGCGCTCAACATAAGTTCGTGAGGCCACCTATTGCCCCCATCCCCAGCCGCTAAATCATGAGGTTGGCCCCACTATCCATCTGCGCATTTGCCGAGCATCAACTTGCATGGCGCCCAGGGAATCCCATAGGGCTTCTTATGTGTTATAATTCTTAAAAGCTCGCCCCCCGCCCGTTCCACAAGACCCAAATCTCCTGCGATTTCAGGTAGCCCTGGGCCGGGCCTGGGAAAGAACGGAGTTGCTTCAATCGATGCAAAAGGCTCTTCCCGCAACACTCGCAGTAATGTGTATCGGGGCACTGATGATGATAGGCCTCTCTCTAAGCCCGCCTCGGTCTTCTGCGCCCATCAAGCCCATTGCCAACCTAGCGGAGCGCATTAGGGATGCCGCGGTAATCGCCATATCCACGCTCGCAGTCCTTTTCATCGGAACCGTGCTTGCCTTCGTCATCATCGAAAGGCAGCAGAGCGGCGGCAAGAGAATCTTCCGCGCGCCAACCCATGTCCCCGGTTGGGTCCGCATCCTATCACTGGCCTTGGTCATGCTCGCATTCGTGGCCGCTACATACACCCCGCCCACAGAGCATGAGAAGCCCACGCCGGGACCAGAGGCAAAAGGAGGCGAGAAGAAGGCGCCGGCAGAGTCCGTCGAGGAACCTGAGTCGGAGTATGCCCCGAGGCCTGAACCTCCTTTAGTCGTTCCTGCCAAGGTGGCCCCGTGGCCCTGGTGGAAATATGGGCTGATCTTTGCAGCCATAGCCTTCATCGCAGTCATAGGCGTCGCCGTAATCGGCCCACAGCGCACCGCCGTCACCCCGAAACCTGTTGCGTCAGACGCTTTGGCAATAGCGGACATGCTGTCCATAGAGATGGTTGACTTTTCAGACGCCGCCATAGAGGCGATTGAGGAAGAACCAGATGCCCAGATAGCGGTCCTCATGTGCTATCTCGCTTTTCTGTCTGCATTGGAGATGGGCGGAGCTCCCGCCGAATCCCACTACACTCCTGAAGAATGCGCTCTCAACGCCGAGAAGGCCTTCAATGTGCCGCGAAGATCCCTTTCGGGTCTGCTTGCAGCATATCAGAAAGCTTTTTTCAGCACCCATGATGTGACGAGCCAGGACAAGGCAGCTGCCCTGGCTTCGCTGCGAAGCCTCAAGTCGCATATAGATTCCATTTCTGTCGCACAGGCAGCCAGTGGCCAGAGGGGGTAATCATCCATGTCTTCCAGGTTCGATGAGGATATCAGACACAAAGAACTCGTTTCTTTTGTGGAGATGATTCTGACGCTTGCGGCCTTTGCCCTCTTTTCAATAGCGCTCTACCTGCTGATGTCTCCGCACAAACGCCCCCTGGTCCCCAAGATTTCCGGGGTAGGCTGCCTCTACATCGCCTGCCTCCGCGCATGGCAAGGAGCAAAACAAGGGCGGGAGAATCCCATGCCATGGCTGGTAACGCAGTTCAACTTCTGGGAATGGGTTGACTCGTGGGCGCCATGGCGCAAGCGGCGCGCATCCTCCCCTGCAGTCTGCCCCCAATTCGACGCCTTCCGCCGGAAAGTCAGGCTTTCTCAGGGCCGAAGCCGCTACATGGTCCGCTTCTTAGAAGAACAAGAGGCCCCGGTCGATCTAATCGAACATGTCAAAGGCGGCTACCATGGCAACGGAGAACGCATGACGCCTGATGACATATCTTCAGTCCTTGATGTGATGGAGGAGTTGCTATGAGCATTTCAGACATGATAATCCAGGCGTCCGCAAAATGTCACGAGATCATCTCGTCAGTATCCGCAGTTATCGTTGGCAAAGATGACGAACTTCAGTTTGTCCTGATGAGCATGATTGCCGACGGGCACCTTCTCCTGGAAGACGTGCCGGGAGTCGCCAAAACTCTAACGGCCCAATGCTTCGCCCAAGCTCTTGGCCTGAACTTCAAGAGAATTCAGTTCGTGCCCGATCTTCTCCCGGGAGATATCACCGGAAGCACGATATACGATGCCAGGCGTGAGGATTTCAAGTTCAAACCAGGGCCGATATTCGCCAATCTCATCCTCGCAGACGAGGTGAACCGGGGCACTCCAAAAACCCAGTCGGCCCTTCTCGAAGCGATGCAAGAGAGGCAGGTTACTGTGGAAGGACAAAGCTACGTGCTTGACCCGCCTTTTCTCGTAATAGCCACCCAAAACCCCCTCGAATTCGAAGGGACCTATCCCCTGCCGGAAGCCCAGATAGACAGATTTATCGCCAGGCTTCGGCTGGGATACCCGTCCCCCGAAGCAGAGCGCGAGATCCTCTCGCGCAGACAGGACCGGCGCACCGACAGAGCAGTCGCGCGCCAGGCCATCGAGAAAAGCGAGTTTCTGCAGATCCAAAACGCAGTGGAACATGTATATGTCAGTGCCGAGATCCAAGATTACATAGTCTCCATCACAACAGAAACCCGCAACGACCGCAGAGTCCAGCTGGGTGCATCGCCCAGAGGCAGCCTGGCTCTGTTCAAGCTGGCGAGAGCCCGGGCACTCATGTACGAAAGAGACTACGTGGTGCCCGACGACGTCAAAGCAGTGGCAGTCCCCGCCCTCGCCCACCGCATTCTTCTCCGGCCCGAGCTTTGGGCTGAGCGCATTACGGGCGAATCCATAGTGGAGGACGCACTCGATCGGGTGCCAGTCCCTGTCGCTGATTGGGCAAGAGCTGTTGACTAGAGGCGGAGGTTGATCGGCATGGGCTCGCGGCTTACTGAAAAAGGCTACGTCTATATAGTTTCCTTCGGAGCTCTCGTCCTGGCAAGCATACTCCTGGACCGTTGGGAGTTGTTGCTGCTCGCTTCCGTGTTCATGTTCGGCCTCTTCGCCGTTGCATACGAGCAGGATGAACCTGAATACTCCATCTCAGTCAATGTCTCGCATGACAGATGCTTTGAAGGCGAACAGGTGTTGCTGGAGGTCTCGATCTCTTCTGGATCCGACATCCCTCTTCTTGAGGCCCACATCCTCCTGTGCGATGAAGAAAACCACGTGATCTCTTCGAGACAACTCTCCCTCTCTATGAGGGCGGGAGAGATCCGCAATTTTACATTCCGCGTTAACATGCCGGCGCGGGGCATGTTCTACGTGGGGGACACAGTCTCGCGCTCGTACACCAGGTCAGGGCTGAAGTCCTTCGGCGACCGCGTGTGGCCGGGCGAAGCTTGCCTGGTCTATCCGCGACCGGAGCCCATTCGCGTCGACTGGGGCCTGGCAGCCAGATCCCGCCAGCACGTTGGGGAATGTCCTTCGCGAGTGCCCGGCGAAGGGTTGGAGATATCGGACATTCGCGCAGCCATGCCAGGTGACCCCGTCAAACGAGTCAACTGGCGGGCAACGCTCAGGTTCGGGAAGCTCTACGTCAATGACAGCACGAGGGATCGCAACATCGATGTGGTCATAGTAGTAGACGGTCTCGCTGACGTGGGAACATCCCCCTCAACTTACCTCGACTGCGCCTCGCGCGCAGCCGCTAGCATAGCCATGGGGTTTTTGGAAAACCGGGACAGGGTCGGAATTGTGAGATATGCGGGCGCAGTGGACTGGGCTGTGCCGCGTCCCGGCCGCAACCAGCTATACGTGATCCTCGACAGGCTGGCGCGCCTTTACGCCGTCCAGAGTTTTGTGGCGCCCAACATGAGGCTTCTTCCCAGATCAGTCCTGCCGCCGGGATCCCTTGTTCTCGTCATCACCCCGCTCCTCGACGACAGAGCCATCGACATGATAGTGGGGCTGGCGGCCCGGGGTTGCAATCCAATGGTCCTGTATGTCTCGCCTATACCATTCATTGAAGATCAGCTCAAAGACTCTGCCGAAGATCAGCTTGCAAAAAGATGGTGGGGCCTCGACCACAAGGCAAAATTGAAGAAGCTCAGGGCGCTCGGTCTTCAAGTTGCAGAATGGGATGGCAACGGCTCGCTCGATGCCTGCCTCAGCCATTACTTCGGCGGACAAGGCTTCAGATCTGCAGGGCGGAGCCCTTGGCAAAGTGCTTCGAGGGGAGGATGGGCATGAGAAAGATTGACTGGCTTCGCTGGTTGCCTGCGTTTCTCTGTCTCCTGGTAGTCATCTGCGTGGTTGGCATCACGCCTACAGTCTATGTAATGATCCCGGCAGCCGCCGCGCTTGCGCTCTCTTTGTGGGGGACGGTCGCGGCAAATTTCAAGCCGTTCGGCTGGAGCTCTGCTTGCGTGCTAACCGCATGCGCCTTGAGCCTTATGGAAAAAAGGCCTGTAGCCTGGTTTGAGCCCGCCCTCATGGGGTTGGGAGTCATCTGCTTCCTTGGCGCAGCCCAGATCAATTCTGTATATCAGAGAAAGGATGTCTCGCCCGATCTCATGGAGGGTTTCGAGGATAAAGCTGCGTGCTTGGAAGAGAATGATGCGCAAGCAGAACAACCACTGATCGACTCAGCTCCGGCCGTCCGCTCGGCGCTCGCCATCGGCGCACAGAGAGCGGTCGCAATCGTTTTTGCGGCCATGGCGTTTTCATACATGTTCTTTGCCCTCGCTGGCGTCAGAGCAAAGCAACTTGAAGAAGGATTCTTCATGATGATGCTGGGCACAACTGTAATCGGGGTATCGATATACTGGCTCATCCGCTTAGCCGCGCCTGACGCGTACAAGAAACCCCACCGTTGAGCGCAGGCGCATGCGGGTCATGCGCCTTTTCCGTCCCCGTCCCATCCGTAGCGTAGCAGTAAACGCATCCGCGCATGCACGTATCATAGACGCCTATGTCGCGGCTCACCACACATCCGCATTCGCCACGCTGGCCGGGATCTTTCCGCCTGCTTACTTCTACACCCAAAGCCGCTCGGATCGTGTCAGCGTCAATACACGCTCCATGGCCTATCCCACATGCAGACAAGTCATACGGCTCAGCGCAACTTGTGATGACCATCCCATGACTTCTGGCAATCGCAGCAATCTCGGCAAAAAGACCCAACACATCGCTTTTGAGCTGCCCAGGAGCACCGGGAACCTCCGTCTCCCACAGCGAGATCTCTTCCAATTCCTCAAGACGCCGCTTCGTCTTGCGATAAAGGTCGAGCAGACTCACCGTAACCCTCATGGTGCTTCCTTCAAGAGCCGCAGCGATTTCCGAAAACATCTTGATGTGGTATTCAGGAGGTGTGATGTTGCTCAGGATTATCGGATCATATCTCCAAAAAGTTCTGGAGGGGCCGATCACGGAAGCAAGCTCGACAAATGTGGCAATCGCAGAACCTAGGTCCGGCATCTTAGGCTCCAGCAGTCTAGGATAGCCATTGATCGTATACTGAAACAGATAACCATATCCCATGTTGTCAAGCTCGTGAAGGTGCGGCATCATAGATCTAGGGTCGCGCGACCAGAAGACGATCGCGTCGACATCATCTTTGGCAAGGGACACCATGGACACTTTTGTGGGACAGTAAGGGTTGGGGACGAGACAGAACCCGGCCCGAATCCTGTTCATGAACCACTCGCCATAGAATGCAGGGATATCCGTCCGTCTACTTGCACTGATTATCAATCCCGGTCCCCCCAATCCCACAATGTCATTGTCATGATACCATGCGCCGGGCAACCCCACCCACTGCGCACCCCGGCCCCTCACACATTTAGCCATGTCAGCTTCTTCAACCGTACATTCGGACAGCGCATATGGGTATAAAACACAAACCATTGATACTCTTGGAAGGAAAACTATTATTTCCGTTGAACAATATATAACCTGCCATTGTTGCTCACATTGCCTCCATATGTTATCTGCGTTTTGGGAAGGAGTTGGGCATATGGTGTCAGACGGTTCCTCAGCTGATATAGAAAGCAAGCTTTCCGCAGAAGAGATTCGCTATATGCTGCATGGATCAGATTCGGAACTCGTCCTCAATTCACTGCCTGTGGGCGTTGCTCTCTTGCGCATGCCCGGCTACATTCTTGAGATGGCTAACTCGACTTTTGCAAGGATGATCGGAGAAGTCAAGTCGCATTCTCTGGCTCCAGAAAGCCGATTCGAAGAAGTCCTGCCAAAGCAGTGGATGAATGTGATCATACCCCTGGTCGACCGAGCTATAGAGACCAAGAATCGTGTCACGGTGTGCAAGGCCCGATCGGGCGCCGAAGAAGGAGGCTCCGACGCTTACTGGCTCATCGCCTGCCAACCTGTACCGAACGGGGCCTCCAACACGCACCACGCAATCATCTTGTCCCAAGATGTTTCCGAGCAATCTGTCCTCCTCAAGAGACTAAAGGCCCTCAGCGCCCTCGGATCGAGCCTCAGCCGCGGCTATAGTCTGGACGAATTCCTCGCCGATGGAGTCGGCAAATGCTCTGCGGCCATCTCCGCAGACTACTGTGCAGCTTTTCTGCTAGATCAAGACACCCCCCGCCTCCTGCGCGTCGCTGAATCCAAACCCTTGTGTTGGCTCCCTTCAGAGATCACATTTGATTCGCCAGAGGAATGGCCATGTGGGATCGAGACGAGTGCCTCGGCCTATGTATCTTTACCCCAGGCGAACGCACGCGAAGCAAGATGGCTAGGCTCCATCGGCGCCTATGGGTACTTGCGCATTCCGCTCATGACAGTAGGAAGGCCAATAGGGGTCATGGCGGCGGTCTTCAAGAAGATCGGGTACGTGCCGCCCCAGGAAGACATCGAGTTTGCGGAGTTGGTAGCTGAAAGGTGCGCCATGGCGATCGCCGCCGATGCGGCAATAGCAGAATACGGTCGACTCCTCGCCGCTGAGCAGGAAGCGCATCGCGCTGCAACAGCAAAGGCGGCGCAGATGGAGGCGCTCCTCGAAAGCCTCGAATGCGGAGTGGTTGCGTACGACCGCAACGGCTACGTGATACTGACGAACCGTGCGTGCGAAGAAATGCTCGACGTTGGAAAGCCCCAGTCCAGGTATGGGGATGATATCGCGTTCGGAATCACTCTCGAAAAGCTTGACGGAGAAGCGGTTTCATTGAAGGAAATGCCTTACTGCAAGCTTTTGAGAGAAGCGGCCCTTGCCGACCAGCACTACATGATGCACTACACAGACGGCTCCTACCGGGTCATCAGCTTCAACGGAGGCATCGTGCGGGACGCAAAGGGCCAAATGTCGTCTGCCATAATAATCATGCGGGACATAACTCGGATGTATGAAATGGAGAAAACCCGAGAAGAAGTGATCAGGCTCATCTCTCACGACCTCCGCTCGCCACTGACCCTGATACTTGCGCGAGCGCAGATGATGGAACGCGTAGCCGACAAACCCGACGCAGTCCGTAAGAACGCCATGGGAATCGTCTTGTCCGCCAGGTACATGAATATCATGATATCCGACCTTTCGGATTCTTTCCGAATTCAGTCGGGCAAGATCACGCTGAAACGGCAAGTTTTCGATCTTGCGAAGTTCATCTCTGATTGTGTAGAGCGCTGGCTTGATGCGCCAGAAACAACGAGGCTGAAGCTTGATATTGAACCGAATCTCCCGCCTGTATACGCCGATCCCGTTCGCCTGGAACGAATCCTGACGAACCTGACCACCAATGCCTTCAAGTATTCTACCGGCGATTCAGAAGTGCTTGTGGAAGCCGCTCGCTACCAGGACTCCGATGATCAAGCACTCATATCCATAACCGACCACGGACAGGGCATTGCCGAAGACGAGCTGCCCCACATATTCGAACGCTACTGGCGCGCCTCCGAAGCTCGAGAGAGATCAGAAGGGATGGGTCTCGGGCTGTACATATGTAAAGAGCTCGTTGAGGCACACGGAGGAAGAATCTGGGTGCACAGCGTGCAGGGCCAGGGAAGTACTTTCTTTTTCACTGTGCCTTTTGCCGGATAACCTGCGCCGCCCGTGCGGTTCCCACCCGCCGAGCTCACCAAACCCCTCGCCGCAATAGAGGATATTGCGAATTATGCCGTAATTTCACGCCAAAGAATATTACTCAAAACACAGCAAGAACTGATACAGTCGAGAATCGCCGACCACCACAAGCAAATAGCTCTGCCTTGCTCGACCTTGGAGTCTGTACTACCTGCTTTCAATCGATTGGAAGAGGGGCGGATCTTGTGCCCGCCCCTCTTCGCCTGCAAAGGCCTTCTATAGGTATCCGCTAGACTCCAAAGCCTTCCTCGCCGCGTCCTTATCTTCGTCTGCTACCATGATTACAGGGCCGGTGCATCCCATACCGGTCTCGGCATATATCCCCGCGCCCCACAGAACGCTCACAGCTTCTTCCAACTGAAGGATGTCCACTCCCGCAATGTCGGAAGTGACGACTTTCTTCGGCGGCGGCTCTACACTCTCAGCGGCAGCAGCCGCGTCGCCCTGAGCCGGCGCAGACGCCGAAGCTCCCGCTCCGGTGGGGAGCCCTATCTCGGGCCAGCCCGCCTTCCGGGCGGCGGCAAATTCAACCCTGGCCACCTCGTGAACTCCGCCCTTCACCAGGTCAGCCGCGTATCTGATCGCTCCAGCCACCACTGGCGCGCCCGATGCGCGCGAGAGGATCATGATGATCCGCCCGTATCCCTCGCCGATCCCGGGACCATAACCGTACCCGGTCGCTTCGTAGTCCCCCCCGGTGCTTGCGGCCGAGAAGATCTTCATCAAGAGATTGCCTGTGAGGCTGTCGCACACCATCACGTCAGGAGTAGCCATCAGAAGATCGTTGCCACGCATGACCGCGCCTCCGTCAGCCCGCGCCGATTCCGCAAACTGGATGGGGTATCCGGCATCAGATAGCTTTCTCAAAGCTCTCTCAACCTGCCTTGCCCCATCTATGTTGAGCACCCCTACTGTAGGCTCAACCACCCCGCTGGCTTTCGCCGCTACGATTCCGTACACAGCGTTCTTCACCATGTTTTCGACGCGCTCTGTCCCTGATGTGCCAGTGGTTGTGGCTATGAACATCTCCCGTCCCCTACTTGGGGTGACAACCCGCCCCACTGTGGAGACGCCTATTGGGAAGTTGTAGTGCATGGTGACACATGCATCGATCTCGCCGGCATCGAGCAATCGCTCCATCTCGCGATGCTGCTCTTCCTCGCTGGCCGCCGGGTACAGCCTGAGCCCGGCCACGCCCCGCACCGATTCCGCCAACTCTGAAGGCCCTATCAAAGCCACTTCCAGGTCGGAATATTGACGCAGCGCACGTAGGGCCCCGTCGATAATCTCTTCGGGCCCGTGTTCGCTGCCGAGTACAGTCAGGCCGATCCTCGGCCTGCGTCCGCCTGCGCCCTCCGCCAAACCGGCAAGGTCCGCTCCGCTCTCGAGAGCATCGGCAAGTTTCTCAAAGAGTTCAGCTATTCTTCTTTTAGCATCATCAGTCATGGCAGCCACCTCACGACTCCACTAGCGTCTGCGCAGCCCCGCGCAACGCATCTGCCATGATCTTGCGGAGCTCGTGTTCGGATACTCCGGCCATCCCCGCTGCAGCAGCCCGATCCCGGGAACCGCATTTGCCCGGGTTCTTCTGGATAAGGAATGAGATCCCGTCAAAGAGATTGGTCATTCTGCCCAGGAAGAGAGAGCCCTTTCCGATTATCTGGGCGCGTTCAATTCGGCCGGCACTGATCTCGTCACACAGATATCCCAGAGACGGAACTCCAGAAGGCACATGCCCCTGCGTAGGAGCGAACCCGGGCATACCATGCTTTTTCACGAATGTTCCCATATCACCCCTGGCGATCTCGCCCCTCTTTACCGCAAGAGCTGCGATCATCTTCAGATTGGATGTGGGCACGTCCCCTGCACCCGCAGGCTCAGTTATCTCCGGATTCTGCATCTCGGCAGAATATTTGTCCACTTCCTTCAAGCTGAGACCGACCCGTTCCAGGGGGTCCACAACTATGGCGGTCATCACCGCCTGCGGAGAAGAGCCGGAACCGATCTTGTGGCGTCCCACCGCGTCAGTGCGGATTATGGGGCTTGTCCCGTCATTGGCAGAAACGAGAACAGCAAATCCCCCGAGAACGTCCTCTAGCAGAGGAAGGCCCTTCTTGACGTGGTCCCTCCCGTTCATGCCCAGCTTCGCCGTGGCCCCGCCTCCGACGACAGCCACGTTCTTGAATACTTGCGACTGCACGAGTCCCGCAGCGTTCACCATGGCATGGGCCGGCGCCGCACAGAATCCGCGCACATCGCATCCGGAAGCGTTCACGCAGCCCGCCATCTCGCCAATGGCCTTGGCGAAGTTGCCTCCGCCACGCTGGTTCATGTCTCCGCACGCCTCTTCTGAACATTCAATAATATAGTCGATATCTGCAGCATCGATGCCGCTTTTCGCAACCAAATGCCTCAGTGCAAGCGTCCCCGAAGCCTTGGCCGCCAAATTCTCAGCCATCACGTGAGCAGTCAGGTTCTTATCGCGCTCATGGGCTGCCTTGACGCATCCTACCAACTTATCGCCAATATAGAGTCCTTCAGCCCGGCCACTGGAGACAAGCTCCTCGATCTGGCTTATGGGCGCCCCGGCCCCGAGCCGTTCCCGATCGCCCTCGATCCAAACAGAATCTTTGGAGAGCTCCGCCGCCACCTGCGCAGTGAAACCCTCCTCGAGAACGACCAGGTCAAAACTGTCAACAATCTTCATGAGTGCATAAAACTCGTCCTCAGGCATGACCTCTCCCCGCGCCCCCGCGCGGCTCGCCTTTGCCAGCGGGTTCTCATGCCACGGCCGAGGAATGTTGCCAAGTTCATCAGGGGTTATGTTTCCGATGTATGTCTGGTTCGGAGGGTAGGCCATGCACTCGCTGTAGGAACGCAAATGCTTGGGGAGCTCTTTCAGGTAATCAGAGTCCGGGTTGGCCTCCCGCTCAACCGTCTGGGTCGTGCCCATGTGCACAAGCATGCTTGGCGCATGAACAAGGACATAGCTTACACCTCGTACAACAGCAAAGTCCATCCAGGCCCCTCCTTGCAAAATCAAGAGTAGTTCGTTGTTGTCGGGCCATGCGGCCCCGGCGGACCATTATGACGCGCCGAGGCCGCACAACGCAAAATGGACAGCTCAATCCCTACTTTTCTTCGAAGACTGTCTGCCCTTCCACCTCTGTCGTCATAGCTGTGAGCGCACGCTCCACCAGACGGCGGCGCAGTTGCTTCTCTTCGTCGTGGCCCATCGCCGGATTGCCCAGTGGGTGAGGGATCGCCACCGTGGGTACGATCCGGTTCGCACCTACCGTAAGAGAAATCGGGACAACGGTGCACATATGCACAACTGGAAGCCCCGCACGCTCTATTTCTTTCACCATCGTTGCACCGCAACGTGTACAAGTCCCTCAGGTGCTGGTGAGGATGACGCCATTGACGCCCGCCTCAACCAATTCCTTGGCGATGGCCGCCGCGTACTTCTTCGCGTTCGCAACTGAGGTACCATTGCCCACAGTCGTATAGAAATACCGGTGCAGCTTGCCGATGACCCCTTCCCTCTCCAGATCGCGCATGACGTCTACAGGCAGCACCCGGTTGGGATCTGCATTAGCATAGACTGGGTCGTATCCCCCATGCGCAGTCTCATGGGTCTCACTCGTCAAGGCTTCGACGCCCTCAAGATCGTACTTGCCGAACTTCGACGCCGAAGAGGACTCAATGTGGTCAGGGTTGCCCTTTGGAACGATTCCTCCGCTGGTGACCAAGGCTATTGTAGCCTTTGATAGGTCAGCAATGGGGGGATTGGGTTCCACACGATCGAACTCGGGCATAGGGTACTCCGTGACAAAGTCCTTGTCGGAGAGCTTCTTCACCAGCATCTCGACTGCACGCTCAGAGCCGCGCTTCTCGGCAAAGTAGTTCTCCCGGATCCCGCGGGAAAGATAGCCATCGGTTGCAGGATCCGTGGGCTCCCCTTTTGCCAATTTGAGTGCAAGCTTTGCCATTTGCGGCACAGCCTTGCGCATGCCAGCGGCACTGTCGCCGGTCTCGATGATGTAAGCATTCTTGCGGAACATGTCCACTCCAGGGTTTTCAGGATACATCCCAGTCACAACCGGGATTCCGAACTTCTCCGCCACCGCCGCGCACACAGCGCCGCAAGCGGTTCCGTATCGTCCCGCATTGAAGGCTGGCCCAGCCACGAGCAGATCCGGCTTGTATTTCTCTATGAGGGCAACTACCTCTTCGGTCGCCTTTTCCATGTTCTCGCCGAAATAGGTGTCGCCGCATATAACTGTCCCGACGATCTCAGCCTCATCCCCAAAGGCAGCGGCCAACGCCATGCCAGGACCCACATGGCCTGGCTTATCGAAGGGAGCTATTCCTGCTTTGTCTTCGCCGCCTATCTGTCCGAAAAACTGGTTTAGATAGTGGACTACCCGCATCTTCTTGGTCATTCCGCTTCCCTCCTCACAAGAGGGTTTAGCTCAACCCGCTGTAAGCATCAGTCAGTTCCCGACTCGCTGCCGCCGATTGCGGCAGCAGGCCCTGGATCAGTACTTGCTGTACTGCTTGCGTATAGAGCTAACCTCTTCTTTGATGGCATCGACGTCCAGGACCATTTCCATCATTCCAACCTGTTCGTCATATACCTCAGGATCTATTTCCGCCTTTATCTCGTCTTCCACTATGTGCCAAACACTCAGTCCCAACTGGACTCCCGCCAAAGGACCTGCGTAGGTGGGGTCACCGGCGGTCACAGTCTCTGCTGTGAGCCCCGAAGCCTCAGCCTCCGCTCCCCCGAGGATTACTACAAGGTTCTCTGCGCCGTACTTCTCGGCCAGTTCCTTTACTCTCCTCTGGTTTTCAATGTCCATGGCGCCGGCAGCCGTTCAGACAAAGCACTCGCTTACAGAGAAGACAACTTCGCCGCCGGCCGTCTTGACGCATTCTTCAATGGCGCCGCCTGGGATACCATCGCGGTCGCCCAGAGCGACAACTTTTTTGCCGTCGAGAATCATTGCGGCATCTCCTTTCCTAGCTTCTTAGTTGAATTTAGCAGTCTCAGCTCAGCAAAGCCGTGATGCCCTACAGCAAACTCACGCCTCTCTAGCTGAGAGTTTGTTGAATCCCAGTTCGTTGGTGGCTCCAGTTATAACCTGGAGTTCCGCAGTGATCGAGCCGTCCGACGCGAGAGAACCGTCCCAACCCCCTGCGATGATATTGGCCGCCTCCGGATGTCCGATTACCTTCTTCATAGGCGGAAGGTTGACCACTTCGTTGGCGTTGCCGGCCGTTACCACTGCGTTTGCCAGAGGGTTAGCGTCTGCAAGAGACTGCGACGCGCCGTCCCTGCCGGCGTACTCGTCGGTAACGAGGACCGTCTTGATCCCCTTCTTCTCCAGCTTAACGCAGTTCATGATGAGGTCGGCATCGGGATTCCCGAATCCTTCCTCCGATACTACGGCGCCTTCAGCCCCGAGCATCTCCACTAGCTTCGAAGCGAAGTTGGAGGAGCGCTCCTTGTCGGCCAAGGTGACGTTCTCGTTGGTGATCACGACGCCGATGAAGTTGATATCGCGCCCGTGGCGTGCTAGGAGGTCGTGTATGACCGGCGAGTTCTGATGGTGGTAAGTAGTGTTCTTGTCACACGCCGACACACAGTTCCCCGATACGATCGCCCCATCCATCACCTCAGTCGGGTAGATGAGCGTGGGCAGAATCTTCTTGGCGTCTACTCCATATACGTAGGTGTCATGCAACAACCCCTGGCTCTGCAGCATGTAAACGTAGACTACCTTGGGCAGATCGGGATAGGCATTGACCTGCTCCAACAGGGGCAAGCACTCGTAGACATCGACCTCGTCGGGCTCAATATCGCGCCCTGCCTCGCCCAGATAGGCCGCTACCTTGAGGCCGGCCATCCTTATGGCTACCTCGTGCTCGTGCTGCGGCAGGCCGGCGATGGGTTCGCAGACTACAACCACGTTGTTCAGTTTTGAGAACGGAGTGTAGTCGGCGCCCGGACCAGTCATGTCGATGATCCCCTCTTGGAAGCCGACGACTTTGCCACAGGTCACGACAGCGGCTCCCGAAAGAACATGAGTGCGCCCGTCGCCGACAGTCTCAACCTTGCTGACCATTCCGGGGAACACGCCGCCCGCGCCTTCCACCTTGACCCGAGGCTCGATGACGTCCTTCACAGGGATGATCCTTACCTCTTCCCCGGGCTTCGCGAGCTCCACAGTGACGTCGGCGATCCTCTCGTCCTCGCGGACGATCGCTTCGATAGCCGCTCGATCCACGTAGAGTACGCCGTCCTCTACTTTGGTTGCAGGGCCGAACTGCACGTCCTTAATGCGTATTCTGCCAAGTTCCAACCGCATTTACTTCACCTCCAGAGCAGGACTCTGCTACTGAATCTGCTCCTTAATCATCGCCTCTATGTTGGCAGCAGTCGCATCATCCTTAGTCAGCTCTGCCACCTTCTCGCCATCCTTGTAGATGCATATGGTCGGAAGGCCGAGAACCTTCTGGCTTATAGCCAGACGCCTGTTTTCAAGCACGTTGAGTTTGCAGAATTTGATCTGATCTCCGTATTTGGCTTCAAGTGCCTCCACATCAGGCAGAAGTGCCATACACGGCTCACACTTGGTGCTCCAGAAATCGACCAAAACTGGGCCTTTTGCCTGCAAGACCTCTTCCTCGAAGTTTACCTTGTCTACTTGGACCATCCTTGTTCACCTCCTTAATCTGCTAAGTGGGCCCGATAGTCAACCGTCGAAAGCCGTCTGCTCAACCTCACTTGCCGGAGATTACCCTGTCAGCTACCAGCGTGAGTTCCTCTTCGGTTGTGGGCCACTGCACCCGCTCGCAAACCTGTCCTTTATTGAAGAAGAGTATCGAAGGGGCAGCCGATATCTCGTACCTGCCGGCAATGCGCTGGTTCTTGTATATGTCTATTTTGACCAGGTTGAGCGAACCCGCGCGCGCCTCGGCGATTCTCTCCACAGCGGGCATAAAATCGAGTGATTCCTGGGATGTGGGGCTCCAGAAGCAGACCATGACTGGGAACGCTGGCGCCAGCACCATCTCACGGAAGCCCTCTTCCTCATGGATGTATTTTTCAGCAGCCACCGCGGCAATTGCGCCGTCAGCAGCCGCCGTAATCACCTGCCTGAGATACTTGACCCTGGCATCCCCGGCGCAGTAAACCCCGTCTACCGAAGTCTCCATCTGTTCGTTGGCGATTATGTAGCCCCGCTTATCCATCTCCACCGCTCCAGACAAAAACTGGGTGTTTGGAACTGTTCCCACGAAGACGAAGACGCCGTTGGTTTCAAGCTCAGTCCGTTCATTGGTCTTTAGGTTCCTTATGATGACCGACTCCACTATCCCGTCGCCACGTATTTCGTCAACGACAGAGTTCCATACCCATTTCATCTTGGGATTCTTGAAAGCGCGATCACGGATGACCGCAGTGGCATCGAGGATGCCCTCGTCGTGAACAACGATCATAGTAACGGATTCGGCGAACCTTGTAAGGTACATCGCCTCTTCAACAGCAGCATCTCCATTCCCGATCACTACGATGTCAAGATCGGTGAAGAAGTCTCCATCGCATGTTGCGCAATAAGACACGCCCTTGCCTCGAAGCTCCCGTTCGCCAGGAAGCCCAAGGGTGCGGGGCTCAGCACCAGGGCAAAGTATTACAGCACTGGCCGAGTACTGACCTCCCCCGGCAGTGCAGACTAGCTTCTTTTCTCCCGAAAAGTCGACTGATGCGACGTCGTCCTTTATGATCTCTGCGCCGAATTCCCTGGCCTGAGCTGCAAAATGCTCCATCAGCTCAGGACCTTTAACGCCTCCCGGAAACCCTGGATAGTTCTCCAGCCATTCTGTGGTACCGGCTTGCCCGCCGGGCTTCGCCTTCTCCAACACCAGTGTGGAAAGCTTAGATCGCGATGCATACAGGGCAGCGGACAAGCCTGCAGGGCCCCCGCCTACGATAATCACGTCATATGTCTTCATATCTTCGGCCGCCATGGTTAGACGCTCCTTCCTTGCCTCGAACTAGCTCTACTGAAAAGCCTCGGTCTTGCAACCTTCAACTGGGCCATTCCACGCCGCGTCATGCAGGCTCTCTATCGCGCTCGCCATGAGATCGCAGTCGATCAACTGGTAATCATCGTCTACGCGCGGCGGAATATGTGTGAATCTGGGTGCCCCAAGGTTATGCAGAACAACCATGGCGCCCTCAATTATCCGCAGCGAATCCAAATCCACCATTGCTGAAGCAGGATAATCAGTGATGATGACGGATTTGTATGGGCTCTCGTTCGGCTTCACGCTTCCAGACAGAGGATGTGTGAGAAGAACATGGCCAGCATGGACATAGTCGCGCACGCAGCGGAAAACGTCCTTGACGCTTCCCGACACCCATTCGACTGAGCCAGGCCATGTGGCGGCAACAAGCGGGTTATTCGTGATCACGCGGTATGTACGAGAATCCATCGTCGCCGTCCTCCCGAAAATCCAATGCCATATTCGATAGTCTTAGCAAACGCAGCAAAAAGAAAAGACAGAGAACCGACATGGCAAAACAATCCTGCCGTCGTCTCTGTCATAAAACCTGAGAGATTTACTCCTTCGGTGCGATATGCGCCTCTCCAGAGATGCCGTCCAGCTACGGTCCTTTTGCCTGAAAGTTTTAGGCAACCGCCACGGCAATGTGCAGTGCCTTTGCTCCTTCGGCGCTCACCTGCAAGCCGATCATCTCATGCTTGCTGTGAGGCTCTCCCGCAGCGTTCCTTCGGCGACGCTATTCCATCACAGTTAGTGTAATGCTTCACAATCGCTTTGTCAACAAGTTTTTGCATAAGATATCGAATATCATTGTCTTCTTCTATATGTCCTGGTCCAACTTGCGGTTGTCAAACCTTTTGAACCCACGCCTGTCCGACATCGAATTGAGGTCGCCAGATCGGTCCCTGCAGCAAAGACAGGGTCCGCAGACTGAGACAGCGCCGATATGTCATGGACCGGTTAACAACCCCCTCATGATTTCGTGTACAATGGCTTCCCTCTCGCGCCCAAACTCTTTCAGTGCTCTGTTGTCGTCTTCAGTAATCTCTACCCCCGCATCCTGCAGGATGCGAATTGCCTTGTCAAACTCTTCCGCCCCAACATCTGCGTCGCCAGCCAAAGCATGATAAAGCAGCAACTCGCAACAGGACCTAACGTAGCTCTGTGGATACTCCACGACCTCGAAATCCCAATAAGATGCAAGCTCGCAGCGGGTTTGAGCTGCGAGGAAGCGATATATCTCCGCGAATCTCTGGCCGGTTGGGGAATAGGTCGTCCCGTTCAATTTGAATACAAGGCTGATCTGAGGAGGCTTAGCTCCCAGGAGAGATGGGAACCCCTTGGGGCTCACAGTAGCTACGATCTCCGGGATTCTGTCGCCATCGAGATCAGCAAAGGATTCAGGGGTCAGAAAGAGATCAGTTGAGCCTTGGCTGTCTGTGTATCCTGATATGTCAAATGATCTCATGCGATCCTTCTGATCTATGTAGACGATGGAAGTCTTGTACGCGAAATGCCCTTCAGACCTGCGCACCAGCATTTCCATGCAACCGTCTTTGTTGATGTCTCCGAGGAGCCACACAGACATGGCGTTTCCTTCTATCTTGCCTATGTTCTCGGGCTCAGCCCCCAGTCCAAAACGGATTATCGACACAGATTCCGTGCCGGCATCGCCAGGCTCCTCCAAACCTCCGAGCTCAACACAGTAGACCTTTCCTCCCTGAACGAACATGAACTCCTTGCGCACAGTCTCAGGCAGAAGCACTGACGCATGACAGATGCCCGGGAAAGAAGGAATGGCAGTCAGACAGGCCTCTGCGACATGTATGCAAGCAAGCTGCTGGGCTCCGCAGGCCCACGGACTCACAACAACTGCCACTGCCGCCACAATGAGCGCAGCTAATAGTCCGAACCGCTCACCAATTGTAAATGGGAGCGACACCATACACCCCTCCAATCGTTGAATTGTTCATAAGAGAGTATTCATCGATCGCCGCTCATAGTATAGAAACCGCAGCGGCGTTGCAAGTTGCACATATTAAAGAAGAATCCTCCGATTTGACAGCAGGAATATGAGAAAATATATGGAATTTAGAAGGCTAACTGAAAAACGTAGGTGATGAGCATGGCCATAGGCTTCGAGCAGGGCGCCCTTCACATAAAAAGACTCAGCCTCGTCGAAGCAGTGATGATGCTTGTGGGCGGAAATGTGGGGGCAGCGATTCTGTCCTTGCCGTATGCAGCAAGAGCATCTGGCTATCTTGGAGCTGTGACTGTGGCGGTCATAACAACTGTCTTCTCTGCAATCTCTCACTTGTACATTGTAGAGATCATGCTCCGCACGAAGAGCCCAGGCCAACTTGTTGGTCTGGTACGAACCTACATGTTCGACAGCCGACATGGCAAACTCTATCTGCTTTTGGTGTCATCTCTGACAATTGGATTGGTCATACCATCCCTCACAGCCTATGTGATCGGCGGCGGCGCAATCATCTCGTCCCTTCTTGCCCTCCCAGCGTGGGCAGGCCATCTCCTGTTTCTCCTCCCAGGCGCTGCCGTGGTATGGCTTGGCCTCGAGGCTGCAGGCTTGGCCCAAGGAGTGTCCAGCATCGCCATGATGTCAGTTCTGCTCCTATTCGCAGGCATCTCAATGAGGCATCCAAGCTTCGATCCTGCGCGCCTGGCACGGTTCTCCGCCAAGCCGTTGGCGGCGGCACTCCCTGTGGGTATATTCACATCCATGTCACAGTCTTTGGTCCCCGAAATCGTCCGCGGCTTAGCCCATGATCCCAGATCGGCGCCGACCGCGATCAAGTGGGGACTCGGGATCAACCTCCTGTTTCTGCTCATCTTCCCCATGGCAATCTTCGGGCTTCAAGACCCCGGCGAGATTTCCGAGGTCGTAACGATCTCGTGGGGACAGGCGCTCGGTCCCGCCATATACTTCGCAGTGAACCTCTTCGCCCTGTTGGCACTCCTCACATCCTTCTGGGGAGGCGCCGGCGCTGCGCTGGGAAATGTCGTAGAGATCTTCCGGTTCAAATCCGAGTGGGATATCGGGGCTCGTTTGGCTGCTTTTGCAATCACTATCACGCCATCGGTCGTCCTAGCCTCTGTAGGCAACTTCGATTTCGTTGATATGATTCAGACTGCAGGTTCAGTGGGAGGCGTTATACTGGCAGTGCTGCCCATCTTCATTCTTGCAAAAGCGCGGAAACGCTCAGAACGTGAACCAGAGTACCAGGTGGGCATCGCCTTTTCCCCGATCGTGAGAGTAGCGCTCTTCGTCTTCTATGTAGGCGTATTGATCTACGCGGCATTCGCCAGATAGTCCGACGACTTTGAGGTAAGGTGGAATCTTTGATTTGGCCTGGTGGCCATGGCGCAACTCGTTCCGAACCTGAAATTACCGAAGTCTGCGATCTCAGGAGGGGTCACGATGATCATCAGGTCTGCTGAACCCAGGGACGATGCTGTTCTCCTCGGCATTGAATCAGTGGCAGGGCAGGGAGATCAGATCCGCCTTATCGGAGAGCGGGACAGTTTTTTCAGTAGGGCCAGACAGTTTGAAAACACGCTGCTTTTTGTCGGCGAAAACGAGACCACCGGCAAGCTGCACGGCGTTATGGCCGCCTCGGTCCTGCCCGTTCGCGTAGGGGGACGAGAGCGAATAGGCGCATACATGTTCGACCTCCGCTCCAACCCGGAGACGAATAAGGGACTGTCCAGGGCGATGTACTTGATATGGAAGGGCCTTGAGGACCGCCTTCTGCAGTGTGGAACGGAGTTCATATACGGGCTGATAAAGGAGGACAACTCCCGCTCGTACAGCATTGCTACACGCATGGGAGCAACGCCCCGTGGTGAGAAACGTTTCCTCACATTTCCGGTCTTCCGCCGAATTAGAGTCTCCCGCGAGGTCCAGACGATTTCACATGTGGATGCAATGGAAGAGCATCTCGCTGCAGCGAAGCATTATGACGGTCCATACCAGCTCTGGCCCATCATGGATGATTTCAGCTACATGCAAGGTCTGCTGGACAAATACCTAGTGGCCAAGATGGAATGTGGATCTTCTTCTCTGAAGATATGGGATTCTTCACTCAACTGCGCCTACCGCGTCTCTGCCATGCCTAGACCTTTCGAGATTCTCGGCACGGTTCTCAGGGCAGCCAGCCATTTGGTCCCTCTGCCCAAAATCCCCATGCTCAGCCAAAAGCTGCGTATCTGGAACGTGTACGATATCATCACACGTCCGGGCCAGCGCAGCGAGGCGCAGGCGCTGATCGCAAAGGCAAACAACTTAGCTTTGGAACACGGGGTAGACTTTCTAATCATCACCGTGGATGCCGAGGAGGACGAGCTCCGGTGGCTCAGGCGCCGCTGCCTGATGCCGCTTGATTACAAATTGATGGTTAAGGAGTATAACCCTGTTCCGGAGTTTTTCGGCAAGACATATTTCGATCCAAGATATCTCGGGTAACCATCGTCCCCGCACCACATGGCGCCTCCCCGCCTTACAGACGCATTTTAAAGACTGAGCCTGGGGTTCCCGGGCCGCAACGCGGGATTCGCCCAGCGAAGAGCGGGCAATCGCCAGATGGTTGGCTAGATGTATGTAGTTGCCCATCTCATGTGTTCAACCAGTTCCGCGACGAAAGCATCTTTCTTCTCGATGTGGGGAGAATGACCGCATTCCTGGAAAACAACTTCCCGGAAGAATCCGCCATTCTTCGCATACCGGTCCAATACGGCCCTGGTCTGCTCTATCATTGGCTGAGGCGGAAAAACCTCGTTACCGGGCCAACCTGGCACTAATCCCAGTCTGCCCAAGTATCCTATATCAAATGGCGAGGCATCCGATATGAGCAGGTCGTCAGAACCGCGCACCCATAGTATGGGAGGTTTCACATCGAGATCGGCTATGCCATCAACCCTGAAGTACTTCGGTGAAATCGCATTGAGCACGCCGCAAGTTCCCGGGGCATATCCCGGCCAATTGGGCGAGGGGGCGAAATCGCCTGGGTAATTGTGGTCGCCAACGGCTGTCTGAAGCAAGGCGTCCAAGAAATCATCTTCTCGTTCAGGGCGAAATTCCGGCCTCCAGAAGCAGGTGTTCAGGATATTCCTGGGTAAAGCCGGATCATCTCCTCCATCATTCACTTTCCTTTTCATCAGCTCCAAGAACTGCCGATTGACGCCTCCACCGCCGGAACCGGCATAGTCAGGCCAGCACGGAATCGCATCCGGCCCGCGCGTTCCGGAAAACCCGTAAGGGGATATGGGGGCCACAAGGGTCAATGTGATGACCTTTCCCGGGTGGTCAAGCAAGTACTGCATGGCAATGCCTCCACCTAATGACCAGCCCACAAGGTGGAATTCTCTCAATCCGAGCAACCAGGTTAGGCTGTATAGGTCATCAGACCAATCCCGGACACCTCTCGTTGCGTCTACGGGTTTAGCTTGAGTGAGGCCAAACCCCCTCATGTCAGGTGCAACGCTCCTGTAATCGTCCGGAAGCGCGAACATCACTTCTTCCCAAAAAGTGGCCGATGCCGTGTTTCCATGAACGAACACGATAGGCTCGGCATCGAAATCGCCTCTTATCAGGATATGAAACTGCGCCCGGTCTGTCGTGTAATATATAGATTCAATGCCTTCAAGCTTTCCCATAGCCTGATCGCACCTCCCGCGTTGTTCCGTTTCTATCCAAACTCCTGTACAAGGAGATATATCGATGTCCTTCATCAACACTGCTCGGTAAACCGCGCAAGCCTGCATTGTCCGGCCCAAAGTTGACTGTCTTTGGGCCGCAAGGCCCGGATGCCCTCAGTATTCTCCATCATAATGCATTACACCTTCATATAGAATCGAGCAACAGCACTGTTCCGGCCTTGGGCGCCAGTATCGCATCCTAAGTAGCTCTGAAAGGGTAGTTGAGCGCTTTCAAACGGCTGTCGTATGGGCACCGCCCAGGAAAAGTTACCCGATGGGAAGGGCAAAGCTCAGTTCGAGGTTGCTTAGAGCGCCGTAGATAGACACATTCCTTGAAGGCAGACCCAAGTCGCCCTTTCATATGAGT
>ERZ795047.1685-NODE-1685-length-22732-cov-15.170657_pt1 | contig 22732 bp, 18 predicted proteins | sample MGYA00375131_ERZ795047 | MGnify/ENA primary metagenome ERZ795047 (study PRJEB30176, sample SAMN05720228) | activated sludge metagenome | isolation source: Anaerobic digester | place: Japan | collected 2015-05-20 ...
GGATTGGATTGCCTCCAAATGCTAACCATAAGACTGGCCAGCTAAACACGTACAATAAATGATATTACGAATTAGAGTTCATGAAAGGGATTCAATCCACTGGGCTGGCCTTATTGATGTTGGCCATCCTCATCCTGGCTCCGGCCTTTGCCGAGCCTGCCCCGAATACGATCAAGATCGTCTGCACCACCAGTGTGCTTATGGACCCGGCAACCTATATTGGTGGCGATAGAGTGGAAGCGATAACGATTGCCGATCCCACACTCTGCCCCCATCTGCAAGGGGACATCATCCCCAGCAGAATCCAGCTCAATATGGATTTCATCCGGGATGCAGATCTCTTTATGGCCTACAATGACAGCAATGACCAGAGGTATAATATTCCTGCGATCAATGACTTCATGAAGGCCAACAACTATGGATCGGTGACATGGGAGAATGTATCCGATCCCTCTCGCGGATGGAATACGCCCGCCAAGGCCAAGCTTTTGGCTGAGGAGGTTAAGGGATGGCTGGTGCAGTACGATCCGATCAATGAGAGCTACTATGATGAGCGCTATGGTGAGTATGTGAAGAGCTTCGATGCCATAGAGCCGACCCCGGCTGAGAAGGAAAAGCTCAACCAGACCCAGGTCATTGTGATGCTCTGGCAGAGGGAGCCTGTGGAAGAATGGCTGGGCATGAATGTGGTCAACATCTTTGCTCCTGAGTTCGCCCTGAATGGAACCCGGACTGCGGCCAAGGTGGTGGACGATATCAATGCCAACCCAGAGAAATACCGGAACGTGAGCTTTATCATCGAGAATATGCAGTCTGGCGAGCTGGCCAAGGGGATTGAGGAGTCTCTGAAGGATAAGGGAATCAACGTCAAGCGGGTGGTCTTCACCAACTTCCCCAGGTCTATCGAAGGCGTGGATACCATGGCCGAGGTCCTGGAGCACAATAAGCAGATCGTTCTCTAGGCAGACCGGGCCGCTCTCTTTTTTGTCTCTTCGCCTGATTGCGGGGTATTGCACTGCAGAGCGGTCTTCTCTGTGCCCTGGCCTCTTTGTGATGAGGCCCAAGAACCCTGATTTCGCCATTCGTCCCTCAGAAGGCAGCTAAGAGCCTCTTTTTTCCTTTCGGCTTTCAGGGAAGATGCATCCCTTGATAATACTAATACCAAAAAGTTTATTACATAATGATACAGACCTTGCGCTGAATTGTGTGGTAGGAGAGGGCAATGCTCTTCATAGAATGGTGAGTTGAGATGGTACCTGAAACCGGATCTGATTTGAGCTATGGCAATGGAATGCACCGCAATGGGGCTTTGAGCATTCTGCTGGCAGAGGACGACCCTGCCAACCGGATGATCACCTTGCGGATGCTCAAGAAACTGGGCCACAATGCCGATACAGCAGACAATGGCGTCGAAGCAGTGCACGCCATGGAGAGCCATCCTTATGACCTGGTGCTCATGGACATTCAGATGCCCAAAATGGATGGGCTGCAGGCTGCAAGGATCATCAGGAAACGCTGGCCGGAGGGCCCCAGGATTATCTTCGTCACCGGCTGCACCAGCCGCAGGGATGAATGCATCAATGAGGGGGGAGATGGCTTCATCTCCAAGCCGATAAGCTTGCATCAACTGCAGGAGGCGATTTATGATGGGGCGTGCTGATTGATGCCCCTCTATTATCATTTATATTTTTTATGTTTGTCCTCCAGCTCTATCGATATACAGTGAACTCGTATTTGATCTGTGGTTCCAGCAATCTCTAATAAAAAAATTATACGGGTTCAGGATAGACCCAGAGCCCCTCAAGATCTATATCTAAAAATTCCTTCCAATATTCTGCATGGATGGCATCTGGATTTAGGTCCTTGAACAGTTCTGGGTGCAGCCATTTTGCGAAATAGACCTTTCCTATTTCAGATCTGCTCCGAACAAAGCATTTGTTGTACAAGTATACATGGCCGTTTTTAACAGCTTTCAGATTCTCCCACCCAGGTCTGTCGATCAGTGATTCTAATTCCTTTTTTGCCTCTTCTTCAGTCCAGTTAAACCCTGCAGCGTTTGTATTTTCCCGTATAAATATATAATCAGGATTCTGATCGATCAGCCATTCGGCGTCAATTGTGACTTCTCCGTCCAGCAATTCGTTCTTTTGAAAACTTGAGCCATCAACAATGTTGATCCCGCCGCAGTCTTTTATTGCTTTTGAGTCATATTGATCGGACATATAAGTCAAATATTTCTCATATGTCTCCACATAGTATGTGGGCAGAGCGTCTGGATCTAAATTGCTTATTTTGTTGCTTAATATATTTTTATATTTACTCCTCCAATTAATGATTTCATCGGCCTTCTCTGGCTCATTTACTATGTATCCTAGCTTTTTTATTATCTCATCTTGAAAAGCAAGGTCTGGATCAACCTCGCAGTCCAGCGCAACTACGGGGATATTTCCAGGGATTTTGTCCGCCAATCCCTTTTTCAATGAGGGCGATGTGGCTATAACCAGGTCGGGATTAAGCGATATTATTGCCTCATAGTCCAGGCTTCCCGAATTGAAGTTTCCCACGCTTTGGACTTTATCTACTCCGGTCTTTCTGACGATGTCGGGATTATTCTGTTTTGCGTCATCACCAATGCCCACGATTTTGTCTCTTGCCATCAGTATTGTGAACTCCTCTGCGCCTTTTCGTGCTATAACAATCCTTTCAATAGGCGTCTTTAGTGCGACTGTCCTGTTGGCAGAATCGATGAGAATCAGTTCTTTTTCATCGCCATCAATTATCTGTTTTATTTGTTCGATGTCTCTTTCATCGACCTTTCCGTCATTGTTTGCATCCGAAAGCTTTGTGAGTGTCTCTTTTCCATCGATAACTGCTTTTATGTATTCTATATCCTCGTCATCGATATTGTTGTCCATATTTGCGTTGCCATATATATTCAATACGAAGTCGTAATTCTCTGCGTTCACAGTATTAAAAGAAATACACAATATTAAAGCCAGCAATACATGGCGTAATCTCATTTAATCTTCCACCTATATGTCCATAGTTTTATTCGCTTAAGAATAAGTATGAATTGCATAAATATCTGTTGGGTCTTGACTGTTATCTGTGGTTTCTCTTTCGCGCATACTCGGCAATAAGCTGCCAGCGGATATGCCTCTCTCCCTCTAGAAGCCTCCTGACGGCCGGCCCTACGGCTCCAATGCCTTTTGGGATCTCTCCGGCTCCATTGATATCATCACAAATCCTAGAACACAGGCGCAGATCATGAGCCCTGGCGGCAGATACCACCACCACATGTCATTGGCAAATCCGCCCCGAGAAAAGGCGAAGTGGATCATCTCTCCCCAACTGATGTTTAATGGATCGCCAAGGCCCAGAAAGCTCAAGGACGCCTCAGTGAGCATGGCCGATGCCACCGCCAGGGCGAACTTGGCGTAGATGATCTCTTTGGTATTGATCAGAATGTGGTTTAGCATTATATAACCATCACCGCCCCCCAGTGATCGTGCCGCCTCCACGAAAGGCATCTCCCGCAGTTGCAGAACCCGGGAGTGAACGACCCGGGCCGTAGAGCACCACCAGAGTAGGCCGACGGCAAGGACTATGTTCCACATACTGGGGGAAAGATAGGCCGCCAGGATGATCATAAGAGGAAGCCCGGGCACAAGCAATACCACATCGCTGGTGGCCATGACCAGCTCTTCCATACCTCCACGGTAATATCCAGCCAGTATTCCCAGGGTCGCGCCGATGGTAACTGAGATCAGTCCCGCCAGAAATCCGATAGTCAATGAAACGCGAGAGGCATAGATCAGCTCAGATAATATATCCTGGCCGATGTCATTCGTTCCCAGATAATGCTCCTGGCTTGGGGGCTGGTAAGGCGTCCTCGTCTCCCGGGGATCATTTGGTGCAATGATCGGTGCAAAGATGGCCATGACCAAGAATAATGAGAGAATCGACAGTCCGATCAGTTTGATACGGGAGAGGGGGACAGGGCCTTTTTTTGCTTTCATTTAGCGCCATCCTCCAATTCTGGGATCGGCTATTGCATAAAGCATATCTGCTGCGAAGTTGGCTGCCAGCACGCACACCGTAAGAACCAGGAAGCAACCCTGCATGACAGGATAATCCCTTGCCACCACTGCATCATAGATGAGCGTTCCCATGCCGTTCAGGGAGAATACGATCTCCACGATGAGAGCACCAGAGACCATGAATCCAAGGCTTATGGCCACCATGCTGATAAATGGTGGCAGAACATTTCTTATGACGTGGCGCGTGAGGATGCGCGTCTCCTTGAGGCCCTTGGCTCTGGCTGCAACTATAAACTGCTCATCCAGTATCTGTGTAACTGAATTCCTTACCACCAGGAATTTGTAGCTTGCTCCCAGTAACGATAGGGCGGCAACAGGCAAAAAGAGGTGCCAGGCTACGTCCAGAGCATAATCAATGCCCACTTTGCCCCCTGTTGTCAGGTTCCCCAGTGGAAAGAGTCCCAGGTGAAAGGAAAAGGTACTCAAAAGAAGCATGGCCAGTAGAAAAGGGGGACAGGTGTAGAAGAGCAGGGCGCCGGCTGTGAGCAAAAAATCGGCCAGACTCTTGCTTTTGAATCCTGACAGGGAGCCGAAGAGCAAGGCCAGTGTTGAGCCAATGATAACTGAAGGGAAGACCAGCAACAGTGTCCAACCGAGGCTATCTGTTATCAGCTCCACCACACTCAGATTTTTATGAATTGAGTAGCCAAGGTCGATACCGGCCAGGGAGCGCAGATAGTTGAGGTATTGAATATGAAGGGGCTTATCAAGGCCATGCTCGGCTCGAAGAAGCTCCTTCATCCTCGGATCGTTGTGCAGAGCCTCCTCGCCCAGCAGGTTCACTATCGGATCGCCGGGCATCATCCTGGGCAGGGCGAAATTCAGGGAAAGAATCAGAGAGAATGTAAATGCATACCGAATTGTCTTTCCCAGGAAATAGGCTTTTCTTCCACTTACCATGGTTGGATCAAATCCCTACTATTGAATCCCTACTATTGAAAAAAAGTATCTGCACAGGCTGAGCTCCTCAAGCCTCGTGCAGGTTGAAAAGGGTGCCGTAGGACAGGACTCCATGCAGGGGATTGTACTCCCACCCCGCGTAGCGGGCATTATATGGCTGTATGATATTCATGGAGTATATCGTGAATTGAGGCATCTCCTCAGCATAGTAGTTCTGTATCTCTGCCGCCAGATTCCTGCGCTCATCCTTGTCTTTGGTCCTTCCAAGATCATCGACCAGAGACTGATACTCGGGTTCGCTGACCATCGACCAGCCATAATTTCTGATGTCTGTGTATCCGGTCCCATAGCCTTCACCCATGGTCATGCCCCAGAAAGTTGTTCCTGCCAGCGAAATCTCATGAGTCTTCTTCTCGTCCATGATCTCACCATGAGTGCTCTTGTCCGCCAGATCGATCTTAATGTCTATGCCGACATCGGCAAAGTACTTTTTCAGCATCTCGGCCGCGCGCACACTGTCTGACAGGTCGCTCCTGGTGAGCAGCTTGGGCTGGAAATCGCTTCCGTCCGGCATCTCCCGCAGGCCATCGCCGTTGATGTCCTTGAAGCCCAGGCTGTCCAGCATGGACTTGGATTTATTGATGTCCTGGGCCAGGGTCCTGGTCTCTGTATAATAAAGAGTGCCTTCGGGAACCCATCCAGCGGTGGGCGTGGTGCCATATCCAGCGGTGAACATGTTCTTAAGCTCTTCGTAATTGACTGCATAGCTGAAGGCCTGTCGCAGCTCTTTATTATCGAAGGGGGCCTTGGCGGTGTTAAACCAGAACACATTGGTGATGCCCCTCTCCGGGTAGACCTCGATTCTTATGTCATCATCCTCCAGCAGCTTAGGCACATAATAATAGCTGATGCCCTTTGAATAATAATATGGCAGATCTATCTCGCCCTTCTGGAAGGCAAGCATCAGAGCATCTGGATTCTTGAACATTCTCAGCTCGATTTCATCGATGGCCGGCATCCCACCCCAATAATTTTCATTAGCCTTGTAGGTGACAATTCCGGCATTCTTATCGAAGTTGACGAACTTATATGGCCCGCTGCCGATAGCTGCCTCTTTTTCGTTGAATTTCTTGGGATCGTCAACTGATTTGAAGATGTGTTCTGGAATTGTCTTTACCACAGCAATGGTATTGAGGAAATTATAGTCCGGCTTCTCCAGATTTATGATGACGGTATTGTCATCTGGTGCCTCCACGGACTTGATCGCTCCAATATAGGATTTGCTCAAAGGATCCTTCTCCAGGTCATAGTCCACTGTGAATTTAAAATCTTGGGCTTTCACTGGCTTTCCGTCGTGCCATGTGGCATTATCTCTGATATAAAATGTCCATGTTTGCAGATCGTCCGTCTCCCAGGACGTGGCAAGATCTGGAATCACGTCTCCCTCATTATTGAACCTCACCAGTCCTTGGTGGCTTAGGATCATGCTGTACACCCCGAAGTAATAGTCCCAGGGATTTGCATCGTTTATTTGATTGATTGTCCCAATGGTTAGCCTTGAGATCCTGTCACCGGAATTGATCTCTCCCTGAGCCGCCCAAACCGTACCGATCAGGCTGATGCAGAGGAGGATCATTCCGATTGTCGATAATTCTGGTATGCGTTTCATGGGCATAATCTCCTACTGGTTTTACATGATAAAAAGATTCTACTATTTAGTCTTAATCATTAACACTAAAATATTAATAATTGCACGGTTATTGGTAGGTGCAAGGCTTGGTATTGCGGACGGACTGCAGAGACGATGAATGGATGCAGAGCATTATCCCTAAAAAAATGCCGGACTGAGCCTGCCCAGCCGGCTAGCCCCTCAACCATTCAAACACTATGCAGCCCATAGAATGTCTCGTAGGATAGTATTCCATGAATGGGATTTACAACATATCCATCATACTTCTTGTTATAAGGCTGCACGTAGTCGTTCCAGTACAGGGCAATAGCAGGAAGCTCCCGGGAATAATACTCCTGTACTGATTCGGCAAGCCGAGCAGTCTCCTCAGCACTTGATGAGGCAAGAAGATCGTCCACAAGCTCCGTGAATGCCGGATCGTTTACCATCGGCCAGCCGTTGCTCCTGGTGTCCATGTAGCCAGTGGCATATCCGGCCTCCATCATCATCCCCCAGGGCGTGGTGCGGCTGACGAACATCTCATGCCCTTTTGCGTCCACCACATCCCAAAATCCGCTGCTGTCAGTGACCTTGAGACGGGCATCCAGGCCCACAGCGTTCAAATATTTCTTAAGCATCTCGCCCAAACGCACGCTGTCGCTGTCCGACTTGACCAGGACCTGGGGCTGGAACGGTTCTCCTTTGGCATTTTCACGCAGCCCGTCTCCATCCACGTCCACAAGTCCCGATTCGTTCAGGAGAGCAATAGCCTGGCTGGAATTGAAGGCCAGTTCCCTCGTCTCAACGTAGTTGAGAGTGCCATCTGGAATGAAGCCTGCAGAAGGCACTCGCCCGTACCCGGCAGTGAACAAGTTTTGTAGCTCCTGATAGTCGATGGCATAGCTGATTGCTTCCCGGAAGCGCACATCATCGAATGGCGCCTTGTTCTGGTTCAGCCAAAGGGCAGCAGGAACTCCACTGTTCTTGATGAGTATGTAGCCCAGGTCGTCATTTTCAATCAATTGCGGGACATAATAGTAACTGATTCCTCCAGAGTAGATGTATACTGTATCCAGCTCTCCATTGAGGAGGGCCATCATCATAGCTTCCTGGTTCTTGAACATGCGAATCTCTATCTCCTCTATAGCAGGCTTGCCCTCATAATAGTCATCATAGGCCTGGAAGCGAAGCAGCCCTGCCGCCTTCTCGAAGCCCACGAATTTGTAAGGGCCGCAGCCTATAGCGCAAGCCGGATCATTGAACTTCTTGGGGTCATCCACCTTCTCGAATATGTGCATTGGAACAGAGCGCAGCATGAGAAGATTGGTCAGGAAATTTCCATCCTGCGACTTGAGATTGATGATCAGAGTGCTGTCATCCGGAGCCTCAACAGTGTCGATGATGTTCCAGTTGGAGCCGCCCAGCTTCTCGGGAAGATACTCCAGGGAGAACTTGAGATCCTCGGCAGTCACAGGTGTGCCATCGTGCCAGGTGGCGTTTTTAACCAGATGAAATATCCATTTCTTAGCATCAGCAGTCTCCCAGCTCTCCGCCAGGGCGGGGACAAAACCGCCTGATGGCTCAACCCTTATCAGCGATTTAGTCAGAAAGGCCTCTCGATAAGTGTTGAAGATTCCATCGTTGACGTTGATATCCTCCACCTGATCGATGGTGCCGATGACAAGCTTGCTCACTCCTTCGGACCTGCTGGTAGCCTGGTCTTGGGCCAGGGCTAATCCTGAAAAGAGAATGCAAAGCACGATTGATGCTGCGAGAAACAGTTGTCTTTGATTTATCATAATATCCTCCTGATAATCTTGTTATCCCATCCATCAATCCAATATTAATGTATTACTAATTATGCTGTCGCCAGACTTGACGAAATCCAACAGCCATGCGACGGCTGTTATGAGTTCTTGCCTCTTCTCTCCGGCACGAGCGGAGAAAGATGAGATGCGCGTTTTCTGGCAGCTCTTCCGGCAGCTGTATGCATATGCCAGGGCATAAATTCCTCACCAAGATCAAAATCCTGGAATCTCGGCATCAATTCCACGAATACTCAGTATATCCCCTCATTGATACCACAAAAGCACAAAAGAAAACCTGGGAACTCTCATTCCTGATGGGTTGATTCTGTAGCCATCAGCTCCCCCATTCAAAAAAGCGGCCTTGTGGGGCAAGGATGCCGATCTCATAGAATAGTGAAGACCGACAGCAATGAATTGCCCGAGAATGCTTCATTATCCCGCCAGCACCATCAATACGATCAAGACCATCAGCCTGACCAGCACGCTGATCCCCGTGGATATCACAACCAGCGACAGCCCCAACCTCATTCCAAAGACAGAGGTATAATTGGGCATGAGCGAGCGGATGGAGTAGAAGGGAAGCATGAACATACTGCCCAACATCAGGACTATCAGCGCCTTCGCCTCGCTTATGCTGCCATTGCTGATCATCGGCCCCAGAAGGGTGATGCCCGCCTTGGGGCTGGCCACATAGATGGTCAGAGGGACTATGGTCTCCGGCGGCACACCGAAGAGATGGGCAATGGGAAGGGCATTGATCGACTGGAGAATGCCTCGTTCGCTCAGATATAAAACGAGAAAGGTCATGACGAAAAACAAGGATGATATGCGCAAAAACAGTCTCCCCTGCCCCCTCAGGGATCTCAATGCAGCCTGGGAGATGCTCTTTTTATCTTCTGGCAGATCCACCTCCTGGGAGGGGTCAGATTCTCCAGGAAGATAAATCCGTCCCAGGATCATCACCATAAGGAGCTTGATGATTCCGGTGGAGAGAGCAACAATGGCGTAAATACCCCCGGCGAAGATGCCCAGCACCGGGACTACAAAGGCCAGATGATATGTGAACAGCTCTCGAAAGTAGACGGGAACGCTGTTCATGATGGCACAGAGAAAGGTCTGCCGCTCAGTCAGATTGCCCTCTGCTCTCATCCTGGCGATCATGGTGTTCGCGGCCAGAGCTGATCCCAGGCTCACCACAAATGTAGATGCAGAAATAGCAGGAAGGTGAGAGAACGATATCAAAGGCTTTGCCAGGTGAGATATCCTGCTGAATAAGCCCAGCTCATTCATCAGTCCAGTCAGAAATAGCATTATGAATACCACTGACATGGTGCTGGCGGTGGCGCCCAGAGACTCAGCAAATATAGAGAGCATTTTCTGTATCTAATAATAATCGAATTGCCCCTTAAAGCTGTCGAGCATTGGGCGCCCGGGCTGGGGTTGAAAAAGGGGGCCGGAGGGATTTCCAGGAGATGCTACCCATCTCTCCTGGAATATCATTGCCCACGGGGCTATGGATATACAAAGATCCCCCGATATTCCAGCCCCTGAAATCTCTCCAGGTATTCTCTGTGTATGGCCTCTGGGTCCAGATCCGGGAACCTCTCTGGATAAAACCATTTGGCCAGATATGAGAGGCCCACAAACCATCTTGGCCGGCTGGTGATCTCTGTGGTCATGAGATGCACCCGCTGGTCCTTCGCTGCCTCCACCTGTGATAGCTCCGGGGCCTGGACGATCTCCGTCCATAGCTCTCTCATCGCCGTATCATTGCTCTGGCTGTAGCCTCCAGGAGAACTCCAGGTGAAGATGATCTGGGGATTCTCCTGCACCACCCATTCCGGGTCAACAGTGGGATACATCCCGCCTGTTCCTCCAGTCAGATCATGGGCGATATTCTCGCCCCCGGCAAGACTGCAGAGCATATCCACAATAGAGCCATTGGATCCCGTCTTCCATAGATCGGCAGAAGTATAGTATATGGGATAGACCCTGGGCCTCTCACTCTCAGCAATCGATGAGACCCGTTCCTCGATGAGGTCCAAACATCTTCCTGCGAGATTGTTCAGCTCTCGGGCATCATCCTTCCGGTCCAGGATATAGCCCAAGGCCATGATCTCCGACAGAGAGTAGTCGGGATAGGTGAAGCCCATGCGAAGCACTGTAATGCCTGTGCCCTCTAATTTGTCCTCCAGCCTCTCTGGATCTGGCGTCCTCAAATCGGCAATCACGATATCGGGATTGAGGCTGATGATGGCCTCGATATCCGGCTCGCTCCATTTTCCCACTGTCGGAAGGCCTGCCATCTCCGGGAAGAAATCCCTGTTCGGTCCCTCCACCAGGGATGAGCCGACGCCGACGACCATATCCTGCGCATTTATGCCCCGAACCGACTCTGCGCAGGCCAGGTTAAGGACTACAATGCTCTCCACCGGCATGGGGATGGTGACATTCACCGCCTCCTCATAGATGGTGTAGGCCTTGAGGCTGATCTGCTCTCCAGTCCCGTCAATCAGCCTTTTTACCTGCTCGATATCCTTCTCATCCACAATACCATCCAGATTGGCATCTGCCATCTCCGTTGCTGGGCTCCTGCCGGCTATCACATCCTCCAGATAAGCGATATCCAATTCATCGATGGTATCATCCATATTGGCGTTGCCAAATATATTCAGTGTATAGCTGAAGGCCAGCGATGGGGAGGATATTGCCCATGATATGGCACATAAAGCAATCAGGAGCATCCCAACTTCAGATGATCTTCTCATCTCTATCAGACCTCAATTTCTCATCAATAGCCGGATATACAAATGTCCTGTTCTTCTGCTCCTCCCGGCCAAGTATCGAGCCCAAAAGCCTCAACTCCCGGCTGAGGTTCTCCTCTTTGTAAAAGTCCAGCCCCAGGGAAATAATTCCGCTAAATGGCTTCAGATTCTGGGAGACGGCCTCAACCCCATTCGGCTTTCCAGGATAGACATACGCCAACCCAACAATCAGATCCGAGGCTCCTAGAGCAGATACAGCCTCCGCGGCATCGGTATTCAGAACGATGATCCCCTGCGCGGGCCCGGGAAGTGTGACCACCCTTCCCGCGGAATCGGTTATGGCCAAAGGAGATTCGCTCTCCTCTGAGCTGGCATCGATGACGCTGACCGCCAGCAAAAAAATGAAAGATAATGCCAGAGCTATCAGATGCTTATTTCTCTTCAGTTCGAACACCTTCCAGATTCAATGTCTGGATAGACGATCATCATAATGCCACTAATCCAAATCGGATATGAATTATTGTTACTATGCAATTTGCTTATAATACTTTCGGCCCGTTTAGGTTGCAGCTATGGATGCATTTTCTCACGTAATATGATAAGTGATAGATCAGAGCTATTGATCGTGAAAAGTTATACGACTGGTATTAAATATGTGTATGTGTTTAGCTGGCAAGCCTTGCCGTTATCATTTGGAGATTATCCAGTTCTCTTTGTCTCTAGGTTGCCAAAACGGTCATGATTCGTTCGTGAATCGAAGTTCCTTTGGTATTGCGCAGAGTTCGCAAAAAACTGCCTCAAAACGACTTGCGGGCGTAGTGCCCTTTCTGCTCTATTATTTGTCGGCTCCACACCTGGATTAATGATGAAAGTGAACCAGTACTCGAATCCGTTGCGGATATTGCCAATGAATTTCTGGACCCTCTCGCAAAAGTACTCTATCTCTATCCAATGCCGGAGCTCTTCTCGGTGGATCGGTTTCAAGAGCTGTGGTTAGCGATTCATAAAGCACCTTGGGCGCTTTATGCAGGGAATTGCTTCCTCGAACCTTTCAGCTAGGTCCTTCGATTCCCGAATGTGTGCCCAGCATCGCTGCAATCGCTTTGTGAATCCGGCATATGGTTTCCCTCTATCGCATACAATTGTGCCCTTGAATCATGATTGGAGCACATCGAATCTTGCTCAAAACGGCATCGTATTCCGATTGTACCACTTCAGCAGCGCGACGGGTTAGATCGACTACCGTAGCCGGGCTCGTATTCAATCCATGCAGTCGCCTCAGTGCATCCTGGATTTTCCTATGTGGCAGTCTATCCTCGTACTTCAGCAAAGCTGTCTGCGCAATTATGTTATTTCCGAATCAGCCTTCAGAGGGACATTCTGCATTGCTGGCAACAACTCCTTTCGGGCAGCCCGGATATCATATTTGGCTAGCCGGGCTTCAAGCTCGATTATTTTTGCCTTAATCAACTCGATCTCACGTCTTAACAGCTCATTCTCTTCTTGAGGTTGCTTGATTATTTCTTCTTCGTGTATACTCTTAATTGATGAATATAATTATCATTTAATTCTTTGGTTTAATTGATCTTGGGTAAAGCTTGCATAAGTGTGATAGGAGCTAAACACGTACGTAAGCAGAGCTTATATAACCTAATGCAATGCAAAGAGATATCATGGATGTAAGAGGGTCGAAGATTTGCAGAATGGCGATCATTGTATCCATGGTAGCTTTGGTTGGCTGGTTTACGGCTGCTGGAAATGCCCTTTTAGTGGCGATTTCTATAACAGCAGGTGTGGTTCTACTCTACTTATGCAAATCGAAAATCAAAGAGGTCGTAGAGGATGAGAGAGATGTTAAGGTAAGCGAAAAGGCATCCAAGCTGGCCATAGAGATCTTCGCTGCGACAAACATCTTGATAGGTGTTGTCTTGATTGCGCTCAGGTATAGATACTCAGAGTATACAAATATCGGCTTTACCCTGGCATTCTCTGCCTCCTCTTTGATGATATTATATTCGCTTCTGTATGGATATTACAACAAGAAATATGGATACGAGCCTCCAAATGAAGAATAGAGTCAGGGTTTATCGGGCCATACACGATCTAACACAGGAGGAACTTGCCAAAAAGATTGGAGTGACCAGACAGACAGTGTTAGCCATCGAAAAGGGCAAATATAGCCCATCTCTAGACCTTGCCTTTAAAATAGCGAAGATCTTCGGCGTTAAAATTGAGGAGATTTTCATCTATGAAGATCCTCAGGAGAAAAACGACGTAGAAGGCATTTAGATTAGTATGATTAACCTCTGGATGAATTTGGCTACAATCGAAGGTGGAAATATGGTTATAAATTTTGCGGAAGCGCTCTTGATGGAGTTGACCTATAGGTGAACAAAGAGTCTTCTATCCAACTCCTTATCCGCAAAATAAAATCATCCATCACATCTACAAAGTTCAGCGAGGACCCGTTAATATTAGGGCTGGCCATATTATTGATGTTATTACTACTGCTGCATACATTTGGGGCCTTTGCGCCTCAGGAGGAGATGTGGCATAGATCCTATGGCGGTGCTGGGTCTGATGTTGGAAACTCTGTATTAGAGGTAAAAGATGGCGGATATGTCATTGCAGGCACTACTAGCTCTTATGGTGCTGGAAGAGATGATGCCTGGCTAGTAGAGGCGGATCAAAATGGCAATGAGAAGTGGAACAGGACTTTTGGCGGTTCTGATGACGATTCTGGCGCATCAGTAATGCAGATTAATGACGGCAGCTATATCCTTGCGGGCGCGACAAGCTCCTTTGGCGCAGGAGATTTTGATGCCTGGCTAATAAAGACCAACTCTGATGGAAAAGAGCGCTGGAACAAAACCTATGGGGGGGCCAGCTACGATTGGGGTTACTCGGTTCAGGGGACAGAAGATGGTGGCTATATCATCGCTGGTGAGACAAGATCCTATGGAGCCGGTGGAAGCGATGTCTGGCTGATAAAAGCCGATGTGTCCGGCGATGAGGAATGGAATAGAACCTTCGGAGGGCCGAAGGATGACGGTGGCCGTGCAGTACAGAGGACTAGAGATGACGGCTATGTTATCGCAGGTTTCACAGAGTCTTATGGTACAGGCGGCAAAGATGTCTGGCTGATAAAGACGGATTCAGCGGGCAATGAGCAATGGAATATAACTTTCGGGGGATCGAGAGACGACCGCGGAGAATTAGTCCAACAAGTAAAAGATGGTGGCTACATCATTGCAGGCGGCGCAAATGCTCCTCTGGCTAATAAATCTCTCACGGGCGATGCCTGGCTGATAAGGACCGATTCCAATGGCATCGTGCAATGGGGCAAGATCTTCAGCTTCGGGAATTCTAATTATGATCTTGCCACCGCAGCTCAAGAGACAGCGGATGGCGGCTATATCATTGCAGGTTACGGCTTAGGTACCGGGATGTACTCATGGCTGATAAAAACCGATAACGTAGGAATGAAGCAATGGGATAAAGTCTTCGATGAGTCGGGCAGAAATGAGGGTTCATCAGTTCAGCAAGCTGGAGATGGCAGCTACGTCAGTACTGGATGGACGACCTCTTCCGGCAATGTAGATGCCTGGCTGATGAAAATAGCGGCGAGAATGCAGTCTTAAATGAATTTTGCATTCTCTCCATTCATAGCCATTTTTCAGGTAGTTCTCTTTTCCGGCTTCCTCTGTGCTAAATGCTTGTGTGAAATAATTTCAGAATGATAGCACTTGAAAAGAGTTATGCCGCCCACTTATTCAGTTTGCATAGCTGCAATATGCTACGATATTAGTAATAAAATATCGGCTACATGCATGCAAGAGCTGAAATCCCTATCGGTGGCAGGTTAGAAAGAAAACCACCTTATTTAAGCCTTTGCATTTTGTTCGGATTTTTGAACAAAATGAGATATTATGTATTTATATATTTGCTTCTTGTTCGGGAAATCCGAACAAATTCAATAGATTTATCTAGCTATAAGTGGTATCAGTGGTTGTGCTTCCAAAGAGCACAGTTGTGCGATAAAAGAGTGGGGAATTGATATGGAAGAAAAAGAAGCAAAGGATAAGCTGGCAAGCCTGCCTGTGAACCAGGCACCTTGCCAGGAGAGCCAAGAAAACAAAGCCTCCTCTCAAGGAATGGCAAAGCGTAGCTGTGGATGCGGAGAAGGTGCGAAAGCCAAGGGCACAAATGCGCCCCAATACGTCTACGCCCTTGGAAAGATCGACCCTCGCTTTCGAAGCATGGCCGTGGAAAGAGAGTTTGCCCAGGCCACTGGCAGGGCGGAGACAACTGGGCTTACGGATCAACAGGCCTTCTACGCTGTTCTGTCAAAGGAGGAAAACCGGTACCTTGTGCGTGAGCTGTGTTGGACCCTGGCCATAGAAGGTGTGGCCGCCTATATCCTATTGCCCAAGGACCCATTGGATTTCGATCGTCTGGTGGAATCCGTCAAGCCTCAACAGGATAAAGCGGGCATGGATGTCGTGGTCGGATTAAAGGGACCAGTTGCTCCACCTGAGATGTGCAGCGGACTGCAAGTCCCGTTGGTCGGATTCGATCAGCTCTTCTCATTCAATAGAGATGCCTTCATCAAATCTATTCCGAGGCCTGAGTCGATTCCCGAGAAGCAGGAGGAGAAGTTCAGAGCGGCGGCAGGGGAACTGTTCGACAGGATCTTGCAGATGGCGGACAATACTGGAGCCAATGACGAGCACAGGGCGCTGAATTACCTGGCGGTTCGATATCCAGCAATCTATGCCAATGCTGCAGAGGAGTTCGAGCACAACTTTTCCCTGACAGGCGTAGAAGCTAGGCCATCAAGGCTAAGCGGTGCGCGAAAAATTGTCTCTGTGATCTTCTCCTACACTAACAGAGAGACCGATGTCACGGAAAAATTCTTCGTCCGCGTGGATGTGAGCGAAGAGTTTCCATTCCTGGTCACCAAGATGGCGCCATACTACGATAGGTGAACAATTTGAAAGGAGGTGAAAAAAAATGGCACAATGTTGTGGTTGCTATATTGGAGTAGAAAATCCAATTGGACATACAATATGTACTACGCGGTCCAAATATGCATGGGATTGCGGTACTGCGTGTTCTCTGGCGGCACAATACAGGTATATAGATTGCCCATATAGCGGCTATGCACGGAATCACACATTCAGTGCACCGCCATCGTACTGTCCTTGACTGCTGTGCCTGTTAAAAAATCAAAAGGGACTCTGGAGCCTTCTTAAGTAGAAGGTTTCAGGATCTCGATATTTTTTATTAAATTAGCTTTATTAGCTCTTCAAAACCTCCAATAATATATCCACCATCCTTTGTTCTATAGATAGACGCGCCTAGGGACCCCGCGAAAGTTCGGTTCCATTGTTCATTTCCTGAGCCGTCTGTCTTTATGAGCCAAGTCTTCGATCGGCTAGGGATTGGGGCATCGGAATGCGTGGAACCTGTGACGATATAACCTCCGTCTTCAACAGTTGCTACAGAGAATCCATCATCCCATTCCGATCCGCCAAATGTTCTATTCCATTCTTCATTTCCATCGGAATCGGTTTTTATCAACCATAAGTCGAAGTCACCAGCACCATAAGATTTTGTTTTGCCTGCTATTATATATCCTCCATCGTCCGCTTGTTGGACTGATCTGCCTTCATCAATATCCGCTCCTCCGAAAGTTCTGTTCCATTGCTCAAAGCCTTTTGAATCGACTTTAATCAGCCAGACGTCACTTTCACCACCTCCATAGGATCTGGTAGAACCAACAATCACATATCCACCATCTTTTGAACTGTGAACCATGGAAAACGCAGCGTCAAGATTTATCCCGCCAAAAGTCTTGTTCCACATCTCATTGCCATTCAAATCAGTCTTTATCAGCCAGAAATCGCCTCTACCAGCACCGAACGAGTATGTCGTGCCGGCTACAATGTATCCCTCGTCTTCTGTCTGCTGGGCTGTGTTGCCCCAATCAAAGTCAGGTCCTCCAAAAGTTTTATCCCATACTTTATTCCCTTCGGAGTCAGTCTTTATCAGCCAAAGATCGAAATCCCCAGAGCCATGTGATCTTGTAGAACCCACAATAAAATAACCATCGCCTACATTCATAACAGAACGGCCAATATCATCTCCTGTCCCGCCATAAGTGCGATTCCATTCTTCAAAACCTTTGGAATCGGTTTTTGTTAGCCAGACATCATTCTGGCCCATGCCAAATGAGTCCGTCCAGCCTGCAATGATATACCCGCCATCTTCGGCCTCTATGACTGAGTTTCCAACATCCGATCCAGAACCGCCGAACGTTTTGTTCCATTCCTCTTCAGGCTGAGCTGAAGCGCCTAAAGTATCAAGCATCAGCAATACCAACCATAATATTACTACTTTTTTGATCAACTACCCACTCTCCTCGTACTGCTCTATGTAAGCTTCTAATGACATTATGTAATTTAAACTTTACTATTAGTAATAGCACAGCAATTGTGGAAAGTCTACGGCATACTCATTAAGGCTAAAAATTCCTATCGTTGGCAGGTTAGAAAGGAAACAGCCTTATTTAAGCCTTTGCATTTTGCCCGGATTTTCCGAACAAATTGAGATATTATATATTTAAATATTTGCTTTTTGTTCGGGAAACCCGGAAAAAATCAATAGATTTATCTAGTTGTGAGTAGTATCAGTGGTTGTGCTTCCAAAAGGCACAGTTGAGCGAGTAAAGAGTGGGGAATTGATATGGAAGAAAAAGAAGCAAAGGATGAGCTGGCAAGCCTGCCTGTGAACCAGGCACCTTGCCAGGAGAGCCAAGAAAACAAAGCCTCCTCTCAAGGAATGGCAAAGCGTAGCTGTGGATGCGGAGAAGGTGCGAAAGCCAAGGGCACAAATGCGCCCCAATACGTCTACGCCCTTGGAAAGATCGACCCTCGCTTTCGAAGCATGGCCGTGGAAAGAGAGTTTGCCCAGGCCACTGGCAGGGCGGAGACAACTGGGCTTACGGATCAACAGGCCTTCTACGCTGTTCTGTCAAAGGAGGAAAACCGGTACCTTGTGCGTGAGCTGTGTTGGACCCTGGCCATAGAAGGTGTGGCCGCCTATATCCTATTGCCCAAGGACCCATTGGATTTCGATCGTCTGGTGGAATCCGTCAAGCCTCAACAGGATAAAGCGGGCATGGATGTCGTGGTCGGATTAAAGGGACCAGTTGCTCCACCTGAGATGTGCAGCGGACTGCAAGTCCCGTTGGTCGGATTCGATCAGCTCTTCTCATTCAATAGAGATGCCTTCATCAAATCTATTCCGAGGCCTGAGTCGATTCCCGAGAAGCAGGAGGAGAAGTTCAGAGCGGCGGCAGGGGAACTGTTCGACAGGATCTTGCAGATGGCGGACAATACTGGAGCCAATGACGAGCACAGGGCGCTGAATTACCTGGCGGTTCGATATCCAGCAATCTATGCCAATGCTGCAGAGGAGTTCGAGCACAACTTTTCCCTGACAGGCGTAGAAGCTAGGCCATCAAGGCTAAGCGGTGCGCGAAAAATTGTCTCTGTGATCTTCTCCTACACTAACAGAGAGACCGATGTCACGGAAAAATTCTTCGTCCGCGTGGATGTGAGCGAGGAGTTTCCATTCATGGTCACCAAGATGGTGCCATACTACGATAGGTGAATAAACTAAATGGAGGTGAAAAAATAAATGACGGCATGCAAATGCTTCTGGTATACAAGTCGTCGTACCGGCGGTTGTGAAGGACGACATATATGCAGCTGCGATTGGGGCTGGGCAGATTCCGAAGCTCTGTCATGGTTTTGGACTATCTGTGGCTACGTACAGGGGTACCAGCATATACAAGATAAACCATGGGTTGATTGTGCAGCCTGCTATTAGCCGTGAGAGTATTCTACACTCTCATTTTTTTAAATTACTCAATTTCATTTTTACCATAAATATATCGAAGCCGCCTGAGCCATACGAATCTGTGTCACCTAGCATAATATATTCATCATCGTCTGCCTCTTGGGCTAGAAAGGCCCCCGACGTGCCTGTTCTACCAAAAGTCCTGTTCCATTGCTCTATACCATTTTGGTCTGTCTTTATTACCCAGGCATCGCTTCCACCGGTACCATAGGACCTTGTCTCACCAGCGATGATATATCCACCATCTCTGGCCTGCTGAACTGACATGCCCCAATCAACATCCGAACCGCCGAAGGTTTTGTTCCATTCTTCATTACCCTTTGAATCGGTTTTTATTAACCAAATATCCTGATCATTAGCATCCTTTTGTCGTGTATCACCGATAACAATGTATCCACCATCTTTAGTTTCTTGAATTGACCGCGCACCATCCCATGACGACCCCCCAATTGTTTTATTCCATAGCTCTGTGCCAGATGGGTCTGTTTTTATGATCCAGACATAAGCTTTATCAATATCTTTTAGTTCAGTCCAACCTGCGATTACATATCCGCCATCTTTCGTTTGCTTGACTGATCTACCAGCATCATTGCCTGATTTACCGAAAGTCCTATCCCACATTTTAGTCCCATTTGAGTCTGTTTTTATTAGCCAGATATCAAAATCACCTGCATTATATGATTTTGTATCGCCTAAGAGAATATATCCATGATCACTTGTTTCTTGAATTGACCAGCATATGTCATCGCTAGGTTTACCAAAGGTTCTATCCCATTCTTTATCCCCTTTAGAGTTCGCCTTTATTAGCCAAATATCTTTGCCGCCAGCGCCGTAGGACTCTGTAAGGCCTGCGATTATATATCCACTATCGCTTGTTTCTTGGATTGAATAGCCAATATCATCTCTCGGTCCGCCAAAGGTCCTGTTCCAAAGTTCATTTCCTTTTGAGTCAGTCTTTATCAGCCAAATATCATCTTTTCCTGTTCCAAAAGAATCTGTCTTACCTACGATGATATATCCATAATCTTTTATCTCCTGAATGGCGAAGCCTGACTCATCACCTGGGCCACCGTACGTTTTGTTCCATTCCTCTTCAGGCTGAGCTGAAGCGCCTAAAGTATCAAGCATCAGCAATACCAACCATAATATTACTACTTTTTTGATCAACTACCCACTCTCCTCGTACTGCTCTATGTAAGCTTCTAATGACATTATGTAATTTAAACTTTACTATTAATAAACGCACAGTAATTGCGGAAAGTTTACGGCATACTCATTAAGGCTAAAATCCCTATCGATGGAAGGTTAGAATGAAAATAGCCTTATTTAAGCCTTTGCTTTTTGTTCGGATTTTCCGAACAAAATGAGAGATTATGTATTTAAATATTTGCTTCTTGTTCGGATTATCCGGACAAATTCAATAGATTTATCTACTTATGAGTGGTATCAGTGGTTGTGCTTCCAAAAAGCACAGTTGAGCGAGTAAAGAGTGGGGAATCAATATGGAAGAAAAAGAAGCAAAAGATAAGCTGGCAAGCCTGACTGTGAACCCGGCACCTTGTCAGGAGAGCCAGGAAAACAAAGCCTCCTCTCAAGGAATGGCAAAGCGTAGCTGTGGATGCGGAGAAGGTGCGAAAGCCAAGGGCACAAATGCGCCCCAATACGTCTACGCCCTTGGAAAGATCGACCCTCGCTTTCGAAGCATGGCCGTGGAAAGAGAGTTTGCCCAGGCCACTGGCAGGGCGGAGACAACTGGGCTTACGGATCAACAGGCCTTCTACGCTGTTCTGTCAAAGGAGGAAAACCGGTACCTTGTGCGTGAGCTGTGTTGGACCCTGGCCATAGAAGGTGTGGCCGCCTATATCCTATTGCCCAAGGACCCATTGGATTTCGATCGTCTGGTGGAATCCGTCAAGCCTCAACAGGATAAAGCGGGCATGGATGTCGTGGTCGGATTAAAGGGACCAGTTGCTCCACCTGAGATGTGCAGCGGACTGCAAGTCCCGTTGGTCGGATTCGATCAGCTCTTCTCATTCAATAGAGATGCCTTCATCAAATCTATTCCGAGGCCTGAGTCGATTCCCGAGAAGCAGGAGGAGAAGTTCAGAGCGGCGGCAGGGGAACTGTTCGACAGGATCTTGCAGATGGCGGACAATACTGGAGCCAATGACGAGCACAGGGCGCTGAATTACCTGGCGGTTCGATATCCAGCAATCTATGCCAATGCTGCAGAGGAGTTCGAGCACAACTTTTCCCTGACAGGCGTAGAAGCTAGGCCATCAAGGCTAAGCGGTGCGCGAAAAATTGTCTCTGTGATCTTCTCCTACACTAACAGAGAGACCGATGTCACGGAAAAATTCTTCGTCCGCGTGGATGTGAGCGAAGAGTTTCCATTCATGGTCACCAAGATGGCGCCATACTACGATAGGTGAATAAACTAAATGGAGGTGAAATGAAATGGCACAATGTTGGGGATGTTATCAAACAGTTGAGTATCCTCTTGGTAATGTACTGTGTACTACGCCAACGTGTTTTGTATGGGATAATTGGCCTGCTGCATGCTCCAATGCCGCCTCGTTCAGATGGACGACTTGCGGCTGGGCAAGCGGATACGCAGTCTCTCATCATTTCCCTGCATCTCCGTCGTACTGTAACCCGGAACGGTGTATTTAAGAGCATACATCATTTTGGGTTCATAATATTTTTTTATTGCATTTCCCTAAAGTATATGACCTCCATTAAAGCAGAAAGGTTCTATCGTGCTTTTGCATATCTCTGTCATTTTAGTCTTATTAGTATGGTATCCCAAGTTATCCGTTTGTCTTCGCCTAAATAATTTACAGCACCCAAGATAACATATCCTCCATCTTTTACCTGCCTGATGGAGCTAGCTATTGGAATCGAGAGCGAAGGAGACATTGCAAGCTTCTTATCCCATGTTTTATCGCCGCTTGAATCAGTCTTCACCAACCAGATATAAGAAGAGGTAGAACCTGCAATCATATAGCCATCGTTTGTTTCTATGATAGAAGTGCCCTCATCCCATTCAGGCCCACCAAAAACCTTATCCCATAATTTGTTTCCATTTGAATCGACTTTCATCAGCCAGAGGTCAGGTTTTCCTGTGCCGTAATAATCAGTTCTTCCAACAAGGATAAATCCTCCGTCCCTCGTTTGCTTAATTGAGTTACATATATCGGATCCCGGACTTCCAAGAGTTCTATTCCATAACTCATCCCCATTTGAGTCGGTCTTTACTATCCAGATATCAATATTTCCGGATCCATATGAGTTAGTTTGCCCAGCGGTTACGTATTCTCCATCCGTCTCCTGGAGCGCTATAATAGTCTCATAACCTGTATCTCCGAGGGTCCTATTCCATTTTTCTTGTCCGTTTGAGTCTATTTTTATCAACCAGCCATCGACATCTTCATCACTCTGATGTTTTGATCCGCCAATAATATAATCGCCATCTTTTGTCCCGATAATTGCATTACCTAAATCATCGCCAGGTCCTCCAAAAGTTTTATCCCATACTTTATTCCCTTCGGAGTCAGTCTTTAT
>ERZ795047.1688-NODE-1688-length-22691-cov-5.369367_pt1 | contig 22691 bp, 15 predicted proteins | sample MGYA00375131_ERZ795047 | MGnify/ENA primary metagenome ERZ795047 (study PRJEB30176, sample SAMN05720228) | activated sludge metagenome | isolation source: Anaerobic digester | place: Japan | collected 2015-05-20 ...
GTTCCGGCCAGCGCCCCTGCCCCCGCACCGGCCAAATTCCAGCCGCCGGAATGGGCCCAGCACGCAATCTGGTATCAGATCATGCTGGACCGCTTCCGGAACGGTAATCCGGACAACGACCCCGACCGCGTGCGCCCTTGGACCAGCGAATGGTTCACGCCCTCGCCATGGGAAGGCCGGCACGGCCGCGAGTTCTACGAATCGGCCTACCGCCGCTATTACGGCGGCGACCTGGACGGGCTGGAGCGGCAGCTACCCTATCTGCGCGATTTGGGTGTGAACGCGCTCTACCTGACGCCAATTTTCAAGGCGGCTTCGTACCACAAATACAACCAGACCAGCTACATCCACATTGACGACCACTTTGGGACCAAAGGCGATTACGACAAGGTGGCCGCACAGGAGGATTTGCTCGATCCGTCCACCTGGCAGTGGACCGAGTCCGATCGGCGCTTCCTCAAATTCCTGCGCGTGGCTCACAGCATGGGGTTCCGCGTAATCATCGACGGCGTGTTCAATCACGTCGGCACCGCCCATCCGGCCTTTCAGGACGTGGTGGCCAAACGCACGGCATCACGTTACGCGCGCTGGTTCGACATCACACTCTGGGGACCACTGAGTTACCGTGGCTGGTGGGACCATGCGGAGTTGCCGGTATTCAAGAAAGCGCCGGAGGGCTACGCCGCGCCTGAGGTAAGGCAGCACATATTCGACATTACGCGACGCTGGATGGCCCCGGACGGCGACGTCAGCGCGGGCATCGACGGCTGGCGCCTCGACGTGCCCAACGAGGTGCCGCTGCCCTTCTGGCTGGAGTGGTGCCCGTTCGTGCGTTCCATCAACCCGCAGGCGTACATTACCGGCGAGCTGTGGCGACGGGCGGATGAGTGGCTCGACGGGCGCTCGTTCGATGCGGCGATGAATTACGAGTTCGCGCGGGCGGTGGTGGCCTGGGTCTTCGACCGGCGGCAGAAGATTTCGGTACACGAGTTCGATCGCCGCCTGGCGGAACTGCGGCAGGCGTATCCGCCAGCCATCACGCGCGTCGTCCAGAATTTGATGAACAGTCATGACACCGACCGCCTCGCGTCGATGGCGTTCAATCCCGACCGGCCGTACAACGAGCTGAACCGTCCGCAGGCGGAAGGCGTGCACTACAACAACGCCAAGCCCTCGGCTGATGCGTACGCGCGGGCGCGGCTGGCGGCGTTCATCCAGATGACGTACATCGGCGCGCCAATGATCTACTACGGCGACGAAGTCGGCATGTGGGGCGCGGCCGACCCGACCTGCCGCAAGCCGATGTTATGGAAAGACCTCGAGCCGTACGAGCGGCCCGAGGAGAACCATGTGATGGACGAGCAGCTCGAGCATTACCGGCGGATTATTGCGCTGCGCAACGCGCACCCGGTGCTGCGGACGGGGGCGTTCGAGACGTTGCTGTGCCACGACCAGGCCGACGTGTGGGCCTTCCTGCGCGGCGACGGAGGCGAGCAGGCCGTGGTGGCCATCAACGCTTCGCACGAGTCCCGCATTATCGCCATACCGCTGCCCGCCGGCTCGCCGGAGCATTGGAACGTCGTCTATGGAACGCCGCGCGTGGTGCAAGTGAGCAACGGCGCGCTGCCGGTCGAAATCCCGCCGCTGGACGGAATCGTTCTGTCGGCCCGTACGGACAAAGCCGGAATCTAGCCGGCCTTCACACCAATGCCAGCTTCTGCTTGAAGTGGTGGTAGTACAACCCCAGGGCGCGCATGGCGATGATGGTCAGGTACACATCGGCCAGCGCGATAAGCGCCGGATACACCACAATACGAGTGACGTTGGCCTCACTGGTGTCCGGCAGGCTTCGGCCGAGCGCCATGCCCATCACAATGCCAACCGCCGCCGCGGCGTAAACGGTGAGCAACACCAACGCATACGCTGGAACCGTGCGGACGAGCCCCCGGGCCATCGTTCCGAAGCGGAATGCCGCCGGCGCGCCTCCGACCGCCGTGGCCAGCACCAATATCGGCCACACCGTCAATCCTACCGCCAGCAGAGCCAATGCGACCATTGGCGCGGCGCCGCCATCTGCGCTGCCGACAGCGGCGAGATATATGTTGAGCGGCCCCACGCCCGGCCCGACTCCCTGCGCGTAGTCAAGTGAACCGCCGCGCGCCAGTATCACCGCCGCCACGTAGATTATGGCCGGGAGCAGCGCACCCAGTTGTGTCAGCACCATCTTCAGCAGCGGCACGAGCACGTCGTCCACGAAACCGGACCCGAACGTGAACGTCGGCAGCTCGGCCTTGCCGTCAGTCGCGTTGACGGCGGTATTGAACTGAAACGAGAGGTACCAGCCGTTGATAATCGCCCAGATCGCCAGGCCGACCGGCGCACAAATCAGAAACGACCACAGCCCGGGCTTGGCGATCGTCAGAAGGAACCAGGCAATCAGGAACGGGGGGAGGTTCACCGGCCGCACTGGCGCCCACAAGCAGCTTGCCAAGTCGCGTATGAATGGGCCCCACACGCCCGGCGCGGCCTCCTGCTTCTCCTCGGCCTCGCCGCGAAGGCGAACGCCTTTCTCGGCCTTGGCGGTGCGCTGCGGTTTATCGACTCGCAGACGGACGGTGGAGCCTTCGCCTGGCGGAGTAATGGCCGTGAGTGAGAGCCGGCCGCTATCGGGGGGTGGTTCTGGAACCTGGAATGGCTGGCCGCACTTCTTGCACTTGGCGCGGCGGCCGGCGACTTCATCGGGTACCTTGTAGCGGGCGTGGCAGGCCGGGCATTGGGCGATCAGCATGTGGTCTCCCTGAGGGCGGTTTCGGGTACGGCGAGCCGCCTTCGCAATTGTCATGATGGTGCCAGCCTGGAATTTGTGCAATCGGCCAGCCGGAAGGCCTGCCGGCGGCAGGTCGGATTGGACAGGCCGGGCCGATATAACGAAGCGCCGCGAACGGCCGGTTTCCGGGCGCATGCCTTGGATAAAGCTGAGAGATTTTTCCGGCCCTGCCTGGACCGATGCTGGGCCCCAGTAGCCTCCCCGCCGGGCGACCCCGGAAACTCCTCAGATTTCTTTGCCCTGGCCCGGCAACGTATCGTATGGTTTGGTTGCGGACCGTTTACCCCTCCGCACGGAGCATGCGCATGTTTACTCCACGCCATATTGCTGCCCTGCGACGGTTTGGGCAGGAGGATGACGGGCCGACGGCTACCGAATATGCGGTCCTGCTGGCACTGATCGTGTTAGTGATCCTTACAGCCATCGTGCCGATCGGCACGAGCGTAAACGACGCGTTCCGGTTCATGGTCAGCCAGTTGGGCGGCTAACTACGCGCAGCGCATGAAAAGGCCCAGCCCCGTGGCGGCCGACGCTTGCGTCGGCCGAACGGAGCCGGGCCTGATCGCATTTCCAAAGCGGTTTACGCCCGCGGGTGCGCTTCGTCGTAGGTTTTGCGGACCCGCTCGCCACTCAGGTGCGTGTAAATCTGGGTCGTGCTCAGGCTCTGGTGGCCGAGCATTTCCTGCACGCTTCGCAGGTCCGCCCCGCGCCGCAGCATATGCGTGGCGAAACTGTGCCGCAGCGTGTGCGGGCTGACGGACAGATCCAGTCCCGCCTCCAGCAGATATTTGTCCAGCTTACGGCGAACGCTGCGCGTGCTTAGCCGCCGGCCGTGCTTGTTGATGAACAGCGCCTCGGCGTCGAAGTTCCCGGAGCGCGAATCGTTGCGCCGCATGTCGAGGAAGTGCAGGATGGCCTGCACCGCCCCGGGGCCGAGTGGAATCATGCGCTGCTTCTTGCCCTTGCCGCGCACGCGGATCACGCTCGTGTCCAGCAGCACGTCGGATACATCCAAAGCTACCAGTTCGCTCACGCGCAGGCCGGTCGAATAGAGCGTCTCCAGCATGGCTCGGTCGCGCGCCCCCAGCAGCGTCGTGGTGTCCGGATTGGACAAGAGTCGCTCGATCTGTTCGATCTCCAAGCACTTGGGCAAACGCTTGTCCTGCTTGGGAGTGCGGATGGGCGCCACCGGATTGCTGGACAAGTAGGCCCGCCGCACCAGGAATTTGTAGAAGCTGCGCAGCGTCGCGAGTTTGCGCGCCACGGTGCTCTTGCAGTAATTCTTCTCGCGCAGCTCGGAGAGAAACCCACGTACAACGTCGGTGTCCACTTCCAGCAAACGCCGGTTCATGGCCTCGCCGCCGATTTCTGCCGTGGCCGGAAGCCGCTCCGCCGGGCCGTTGTTGCCGCCGGTGCTGACGTCGTGCGGCGCGCACTTCTGACCGACCAAATACTGGCAAAACTGGGCCAGATCCGCCGTGTAACACTTGGAAGTGTGTGGCGAGAAGTGCCGTTCGGCACGGAGGTAGTTGATGAACTGCTGAATCAGACTTGCTTGTTCGTCCATAGTGCTGCCATCGCTTCCGGCGTGCGGTCCCCAGTTTTGCTGTACTACAACATCGTTCTGCATGGTGCTTCTCTCGATCTATCGTCACGGACGCAACCAGTCTCCGAGTCAATCGACCGGCCCAATCGGAGGCTGATCGCCGCGGCGTCTAGCCAGTCAAAGGCGCTATCGGGGTCGTTTGCGAGCTCAAGCAGCGCGGTCACAAGCTCGGCTTCACGCCCCTCCGCGTAACGAAAAACGAAACGCTCCCGGCCCTTGACCAGTACTATCGATCTGCGCAACCTGTTCATAGCCGCGCCTCGGCTGCAGAAACCGCCCATTCAGACTTTTCTACAGCTAATATCGATCTGATCAGGGACCAGCAACAGTAGCGAACGTAGAGTTCCTGCGATTTTATGTACCGCTGCCAGCCGTACGGACTCAAGTGTCCGTCGCGCCGGCGGGCAAAGCTCTTGACCTCGTCACGTACTTCTTCGTGAGCGGCATCGAACACCCTCTGGAGCTGAGTCTGCGGCCCCGTCGGAATGACCGATAACGCCGCCGCGGTTTCGCATGCGTTGGAATCCGGGCGTAACGCCGTTTGTCCGTCGGCCGACAGCGGCGCGTCAGGAACGGCGTACCACTGCATGATCAACCCGACTACCGGCGGGTCGTATGGCCGATACTCCGTAACTGCTGTCACCAGCGTGGCTTGCGCGCCAAACCGTCGAGCCAATTCCACAGCTTCAGCCGGGCTCTCAACACGCGTTGTGCCTCGTTCGGCAAGCGCCGCGAGCACGAGATTGACCGGCACCACCCCAATGCCTGGGAATCCGACCGCCTCAGAGGCCACGGCGTCGGTCACCTTCAGCGTGTCAAACTCGGTTGAGTTGCTGAGGTTCAGAACCGGCGCGACAACAATTACCTGCCGCGGCGGAATGGGCTTGTGCGGTTGATGAGTATTGTTCCCCGGGTGCGCCGATGCGCAGCCCCCACTGACCCCCGTCGCAGCCACCAGCGCAAAGAATGCCGTGCCCATACGTATTCTGGGCTTGGTGAGCAGCATTCCGACCGACTTCCTTGCCCGGAGGCTCGCGCGTCGCATAATCTTACACGAGTTCCAGGCGTCCGGTAAGATGTCTCCATGCGAATATGTGTGAACCAGTCCCCTCCGAGTGGGACTAATTTGAGGCGGTTTGCTACAACACCTGTCTGGATTTGAGTCCAGAACACACGTCGGCCGCAGCATCCGCTCAATAGCGTTCGTCACGATCCTGGCTTCTTTTGGGTCAATTTACTACCAAACGGCTCTCAAATACTGCCCGTTCGCGGCCGAACGAGTCGAACCTGGGTATTTCGAGAATCCAAGTACTGTGCTCGCCGCCAACCTGGTTATCGGCACACAGCCTCGGTCGGTTGAGTGTTGGGGGGGGTTGACCAGAATTCGGGGCGCTGCTTCGAGGGGCCGGCTTGACGCAGCGCTTCCAGGACCGTTTCGCCGCTGGGCATTTCAGGCAACACGATCGGTTCGTTCGGCTTGTACGCCGGAATCATTACGTAGGTCGGCACGCCTGACCTGCCGTGCTGCCGAAGCTCCTCCTGTATCTCCGAATCCTTGGTCGTAAAATCCACGCGAATTGGGTAAACGCCGAACTTCGCAAACTGGGCCGCGACCTCCTGGCTGTTGAGCACGACAGCTTCAATGGTTTTGCAGTTCGGGCACCACTCGGCCGTATAGTCCAAGAAAACCGTGTTGCCCTCCGCTGCCAGCCGTTGGGCCATTCCCGGCTTCCATTCCTGCCAAGGGATCCGCTCCACGCGCGGCGAGAAGACCCAGAAGCTCAGGAAACCGCCGCCGCCCGCGAATAGCAGCGCCAGGCTCCAGTGAGCAGCCCAACGGCCGGTGCCGTCGCTCAGGCGGATTCTTCCGATCAGCCAGCAGCCGAAACCGATGGCGCAAATCAGGCCCAGCGTTCCCTGCAGCATGGCATGGTCGATCATCTTCATCAGTATCGAGAGCAGCCAGACTACGACCGCGATCAGCAGGAAACCGACCACCTGCTTGAACGTCACCATCCAAGGTCCCGGTTTCGGCAGAAATCTGAGCCAGCTCGGGAAAGCCGTCAGCAGCAGATACGGCGTAGCCAACCCCGCGCCGACCACCATGATTCCGGCGCCGGCCAGGTACGGGTTGGGCAACTGCATCAGGACGCCGACTGCGGTGCCCAGCAACGGCGCGACGCACGAAGTCGCCAAGAGCGTCGTAAGGATGCCGTTCATGAATGCGCCCACGTAGCCACCGCGGGCGGCCGCCTCGCCGGCGGCGCTGGTAATCCTGCCGGGCAAGCTTATTTCGTAAACGCCCAGCAGACTGAGGGCGAACGCGAACACGACCGCGACCAGGCCGATCAGGAACTCGGGGCGCTGCATCAAGCCGCCCCACGCCAGACCGGCATAAACCATCAAAATCGCGAGCAGGAGAAAGCTGGCCATAATGCCGGCCGTGTAGGCCAGGCCCATGCGGAAGATGCGCCCGCGCTGCTCATGTGCCTGCTGCACGAAGCCAAAAATTTTGAGCGAGATCACCGGCAGCACGCAGGGCATCACGTTCAGAATGGCCCCGCCTGCGAACGCGGCCAGGAAGACCCACAGCAGATTCGGCGGAATCGCAGTCGTACCCGCTCTTGAGGGCGACGCCGCGGGCGAGGCTTCGCCTACTTCGCCTAGTTTGGCGAGTATGGGATCCGTGCTCGCAACCGCCGGCGCGCCGGCAGGGACGACCTCGAATTCGATGTAGCCTTCGGCCAGGTTGCTGGGAAAGCAGATGCCGGTGTCCGCGCAGACCTGGTACTCGAATAGCGCTCGTAGCCGGAGTTTCTTCGGCTCGAAGTCCTGTTCGACTTCAAAGGGCGCCTGGATCACGAAATCGCCCCCCAGTTCACGCACTTTTCCGAGCTCCGGGTATTCCTTGACGTACGGCTGCGGCCAAACCTGGTCGAGGAATTTCAGGCCGCCGACGTGTTCGATGTACAACCGCGATGGGATCAGCCCCTCGACTCCTGGGTCGCGGTCCTGTATGTGATGTCCGGACTTGACGCGGACGGCGGCGACAATCGTGCCGCGTTCACCCACCGGCAGTTGTGTGTGCGCGGCCAACACCCGGCTTCCCGCGATGTTGTCCGCCTCTGAAAACTGCTGGGGCAGGTTGCGCCGGGCGTCTTCGAAAAGCTGCTGATTGGCTGGCGCCGGCGGGTCGGTCAAAACCGGCAAAACCGCGGTCGCCTCGGCTTCGGCCGGGACGCACAGCCCCTTGCAGGCCAAGGCGCTGGCGGTGGCCTTCAGCGTCAGGGGTCCGGCCGGAGTATCGGGCGCGACGCGCACCTTCGTCAGCATCACTACGGGGCTTTCCAGCCCAAGAAACTCCTGTTTCAGCTCTCCCTCAGCGATGGTTGACCATGTTGGGGCGGGAAACCGCAGCTCACCGACCGTCACGCCCTTTGGCAGCTCGAATTCGACTTCCGTCGGCAGGCCGGTGTCGAGGATCAGCGGGTGATAGATTTTCCAGCCCGGAGCAAAGCGCAGCTCGATCGCCAGGTCGGCCTCTCCGCCGGGTTGGACCGAAGTCTGCGCGAAGCTTAGGCGGGCCTGAAAACCCGGACCGGAATCCGGTGCGGCTGCGGGTTCAAACGCAGTCGCAGAAGGCAGGCCCGAGGAAAGCGCGGCCTCGAGTGCCGAGCCCGGTGAAGGCGCGAACGGGGCCACGGGGTTGGCAGAAGGTGCGGTTTGGAATAACGCGATGAGTGGCGCGAGCAGAACAGCTACCAACATTCAGACATCTCTCCGTTACCCTCGTCGTGTTGGGTGGGGCCTGAATTCCCGCCACCTTATCTTGAATTCAGCTCGCGGGTGCTCGAGATTATAAGCCCATCGCGGGCCAACTGAACACCCTGTAAGCAGTACATTATCAGAATCGTAAGGTTGCGGCGGCGCGAACTTTTTTCGAGGATTTCGCGGAGGGCAAAGCTCCGCTTTGCCTGAAAAGCCTCTTTACGTGCCGCGCAACTCGGTCAGGATTCCCTTACAAGCCGCCGCGCACGGCGGAAAATCGCGTCGAACATCTGCTCGGTCAGGCGCCCGGTGAACGTGTTCTGCTGGCTGGGATGGTACGAGGCCAAGAGCACGCGGCCTTCTGGCAGCGCGAATTCGGCCCCGTGACGAAACGGGCCCGGGCGCACGGCCAGACGGCGCGCCGCGTTCACCCACGCCACGCCGCCCAGCGCCACCAGGACACGCCAGGGTACGCGGCGCAGCGTTTCATCCAGATAATCGGAACAGTTTCGGATTTCTTCGGGCAGCGGGCGGTTTTGCGGCGGTGCGCAGCGGATCACGGCCGTGACAAACGCGTTCTCCAGCTCCAGGCCGTCATCTATGCTCGTGGCGGTTGCTTGGTTCGCGAAGCCGGCACGGTGCAAAGCCCGGAAGAGCCAATCGCCGCTGCGGTCGCCCGTAAAGAGCCGGCCGGTACGATTTCCACCGTGGGCGGCCGGTGCAAGGCCCATGACGAGCAGCCGCGCGGCCGGGTCGCCGAAGTTCGGCACGGGCCGGCCCCAGTAGGTCTGCTCGCGGAAGGCGGCGCGGCGCAGCGCGGCGATGGTTCGACAGAATTCGCGCAAGCGCGGGCAGCGCTCGCAATCAATAACTCGTTGGTTCTGGCGGCGAACCCAAAGCGGCCAGGCCGGATCGAGATAGTAAGAACGAACTGGCTTGCTCTGGGCAGTCAACCGGCGACTTCCTTGGCCTGCTCTAAGCGCTCCAACGCACCGGATTCGCGGAGGCTCAGGCTAAGCAACTGCCACGGGTCCAGAAGAAACGCCACGCAACCCGCGCCATTCTCCACCCGCACGCACAGTGCGACCGAAGAGCCCGGCCGCAGAGGTTCGCGGGCCGCGGGGACGCTGATTTTCAGCAGCAGAATTGGACCGCCGGCTTGGGATGAAATGGCGGCTTCGCAGAGCTCAGCGCCGCGGAGGCGCGGTTGACCGCCGGCGGGCCACTCGAGCTGTGCGCTGGCGTAGACCTGGTCGCTGCCAACGAACCAGCCGTCGTTGTTGAAGTCGATCGGCGCGAACACTCGCCGTACGGGCTTGCGCAGTGTGAAAAGGAGCGTCAGCGTTTCTGGTGTGTAAACGGCATATACGTCGGTGTCACACCAGGCGGAGCTGATCCGGCCTAGCTTTTCAAGCAGGGGCTCGGGCGGTTCGCCGGCCAGGATGCGCTGCATCAATTGCTCATCTGCCCGCGCGATGGCCGTCTTCACCGCGAACTGTGGGTAGGGTTCATGCCCGTCGCTCGTTCCGTTGCCGTTGGTATCGCGCTTCAGCGGATTGGTGCTGCTGAACGCGCCGGCCGCCATTTCCTGCAAGTCGCTCAGACCGTCCAGGTCGGAGTCGGGCTCCCACGAGTCGGAACCGAAGCGACTCTCGTCCAGCGGCAGCGTGGGGTCGTCGTCCGCCAAGCCGTCCTCGTCGCGGTCGTCGACCAGCCGCGGCGTGCCGTAACGCAACCGCAGCCAGTTCATCTTGTCGGCGCGGCGGCACAGGAAAGCGTTGCAGTCCCAGTGCTCGCCGTAACGGCCGATGTGCAGCGTGCCGTCGGGATGGTTTGACCACCAGTCGTCAAAACCCGACTTCTGGAAGAAGTCGTCGAGCTGGTGTCCCCATTCGTGGGCCATGAGCCAGGCCTGACCGTTATTCCATAGGCCGTAACTGCTATAGGCGTAAATCGTCAAGCCGCCGCCGTCCACTGTGCCAATATCATCGGTGAACGCCGGGTCGAAGCCGGACATAGGGTGGATTGCGACGAGGCTGTGATCGGGTCCGATGGGCGGCAGGCCGCGCTTCTGCCGCACCTGGTTAACCAGCGTGCGGGCGGCCGTGGGTTCGATCCAGCCGTCCGCGATTCTTGGCTCGGCGTCATCGATCAACATGAATTCGAATTGCTTGTTGAGCGTGCCATAACTGTTGCGCCAGTAGAAGAGCCGATCGGTTTCGAGTTCGCGTTGCAGGCGCTCGATTACGCCGGTGGGTTCGATTGTGGTCAGCGCGCCATTTTCGTCGATTGCCTTCGCAAAAACCGCAACGAGCACCGGCATATCGATGACGTATGTCTTGCCGCGCGGCGGCGCCGGGGGGAGCGAATACGCGACCAACTCGTCGACCAGCGCGGGCGGCCAACTCTCGCAGACCGGCTCGCTTTGGCGAACAAGAATGCGGCCGCCGTCCTTCGGGGGGCGCTCGCGGCTCACTGTCGTGACCGTGGAACCGTCCACCTTCGTCATCGTGAGCTTCACACCGCCATCGCGCGTCCATTCGAACTGCGGGAGCTTCTCCACAAAGTCGGGCGGGACAATGAGGATTCGATCTTTCTCCGGTTCGGCCAGGTAGTACTTGCCGTCCGGCCCCTGGCAGACGCGCAGCCGCGCTGACAGGCCCCCTAGCGCGGCCCCGGTAAAGACGCGCTCTGCCGCCCCGCTGAAATTCATGACGCGCAACGCCCCGGCCGCCGTGTTGGATTCGACGGGGCCCGCGAGCAGTACGCGACCGGCGTCGTCGAACCGCACGTCAACGCCGGGCAACCAGGGGCCGGTCGCGGTCCACTTCATCCGATTAGGGCGCGGCTCGTACTTGCAGACCGCGTATGTGCAGTTGCCGCGGTCCATGACCAGGACGTCGCCCTGAGGCTCGACAAGAATCCCACACGGCTCATTGAACTTGCCCGCGCTGTTGGAATCCGCGTGTTCGTCACCGTCGACCGCGCCCCGCTTGCCATAAGTCAGCAATTCGCCACCGGCCGCGTGAAAGACGCGGATTCCGGGAATGCCGGCGTCGGCGACAAAGATGTGGCCGCGCGGGCCGAGCGCTACCGCCCTGCCGCGCATCTGCGGCACGCGCACCAGCGGCCCATCACCAAGTTGGCGCAGCCGGTGGTCGAACAGGTAGAGCGCCGCTCCATCCTCCGCCAGCACGAGCACGCCGGGGTCGCCGTCGCGTAACGGCCAGTCGAACCAGGTGAGCGCGACCGGATTCAAGTGCTCGCCCAGCAAGCCGCGTATGCCAGTCACATTCGCCCAAGCTACGTCGTAGCCGCGCGGGTCAATGAGGGTAAGGAACTCCGGCCCGCGCTTCAGAAGGACGAGGCAGTTTTGCGAACCGATCAGGTCCAGAATGCCGCTCGTTACTGCGGCCGGCTTTGAGGTCAGCAATGATTCGTAGGGCGTATCAGCGAAAATGCGCAGATCGTTCACCTGGCCGGCGTTGCGAGAGGCCGGCGTTTGGGCGTTCAGAAGTGGCGCTGCCGAGAAACATAGCCAAAGGCAAAGTGCTTCCGTCCGCACGGCGAACGCTCCTCTGCGCGCCACCCCTGCGCAGAGGATAGTCAAGGGGCGGCCGCCAGGGAACTGCCGGGCGGGCGAGGCTCCGCCGAACGGCGTCTCGGCAGGAGCCTCGTCCACCGCCGCCCCGCTATCCGGGATGTTGGCCCTCGCTGGTGTTTCGGGCCCGGATCGCGGAGCGGCTCGCTGGAGGCACGTCGTCAGTCAACCGCCGCCGCCAGGCTACTTGCCAGGCTTGGGCGGTTGGCCGCCGGGCCGGCTCCCGGGCTGAGTCCCTGGGTGGGTTCCTGTCGGGCCGCTGGCAGATGCAGCGGTCACCGGCTGCGCCTGCGGGGGAGCTGCAGGGCGGCCAGCGCCTGCTCCATCGTAGGAGCTCCACTGCTGCTCGTGGCCGCCGGCTGCTGCCGGGCTGGTTTCCTGATATCTGCGCCTGGCCAGCTCCTGGTCGATTTTGGACACTCGCTCTTCGGTTAGCGTGCTGCCCTGTATTGGCTGGCGTAATTGCCCCTCGGTTTCGTGCACCTGCCTGATCGGCTCGGGGATGTACGCCCATTCGCCCTGGTGCCACACACCGCGGCCCTGGTTCCAGGGTCCGCGTGCGTCCTCGCCGGCCGACATGTTGTAGTAGGTATGCGTGAAGCGCGGGTCACCCTGCAGCACGCCCGGCGGGAAGTTCGGGTCGATACTTCCCAACGCGGCGGTGAACATCTGGAAGTGCGCGATTTCGCGGGTCATCAGGAAGCGCAAAGACTCCTGCACCAGCGGGTCGTCAGTGAACTGCAGGAGGTATTCGTAGACAATCTTGGCCCGTGACTCGGCCGCGATGTTCGACCGCAGATCCACCGTCAGATCGCCGTTCGCGTTCACGTAGGTGCCGCTCCAGGGGGTGCCCACGCTGTCAGTGACCGTCGGCCCGCCGGCCGATTCGAGCAGGAACTGCGGATTGGTGGCGGCCAGGTGGATAAGCTCCTCGCGGGGTCCGTTTCCGCGCATCACCTTGTTGAGTTCGCAGCGCTCCACCGCGTTCTTGAGCTCGCCATTTACACCCGCCAGCAGCATGGTGATGGTCGCGCCGACGATCTCCAGATGGCTGAACTCTTCGGTCGCAATGTCCATAAGGAGGTCGTATTTGTCGGGATAGCTCTTGCGCACGCCGAAAGCCTGCACAAAGTACTGCATGGCGGCTTTCAGCTCCCCGTTCGGTCCGCCGAATTGCTGCAGCAACAGCTTGGCAAAGTGCGGATCCGGTTTCGAAACGCGCGCATTGAATTGCAGCTCTTTCACGTGATGAAACATAAGATTCGGCCCTCGTCACGGCCCCTTACGGCGCGGGTTTCGCTCGCGCAGCGCAGGGCACTCACAACTCCGCAGCCCGCAACGAACGGCGCTGCTCGTGATGCTAGAAGGCCGCCCGGGTCGTTTCCGATATTACGGCGATTTACTCTGGAATGGATCGGTTGTAAGCACTATCCAGAGCCAAAGCCCGGCATGACAAGAACTGGAGTTCGGTTCTTAATGCTTGACCCCCCTATACAGCCTGTAGACTGGCGGTTAAATGAAGGAAGGCAGCGCTGCACATAATTCGGCAGACGCTGCCTACCTTGAATCTTGGCCGAGCATTCCCGGCCTCGCTGCTAGAAGAGGCCCAACACCCTAAGCGCCGCGACGAAGTCGGTGACCTCGAAGGTGTGGATGGCGAATTGGTGCAGGCCGGCCCAGCAGCCGCTCATGAGTACGCCGGGAAGCGTAATCGCTGTCAACCACAAGTACTTACGGTTCATGCTCGCATCTCCAATTGGATACAGGACTACCGATGATGACATCGGTAAACAATGCCAGTAAACGAATACCAGACCGAACGGGGCGGAATACTGGCCACTCCGCAGACCGCGTCAAGCGGTTCTTATCGTCAACTTTTCCGCCTTCCTCAAATGTCTTAAGGGCCCCCGACGCAGGTGAACACGCCAATTATGCGACCAAGACAGTTGTGTTGTCCGCTGGCCGCGTTTCACGAAGTTCAGAGTACACTCGGCTAGTTCAATGAGCGCTGACGCATTGCCGTCACCCGACAGGCTGGCGGATAGTCGTCATCGGACGGCAGAGGCGCAACGCCGCCGTGTTCTTGGCCGCGGTCATGAGGCGCTGGGCGCCACGCGCCGAATCAGCCCGCTCAACCGCCGCACAACGAAACTTTCGGTCATCTTCAATGTAAATATGCTACGATGCGGCGCAAGGCCGGCTGTTTAGGCGAGCCCGGCGGACGGACCGCACAGGAGCGAATTATGCACGTTCTCAGACCTTCTTGGCGCGCGGCGGCGCGCCTGTTGTGGCTGGTTCCTGTAATGTTGGCTGCGGCTCCGGCGGCGCGCGCCGAATCGCAAGCGGACCTGGAGCTGACTCGGATCGCGCTTTTTAACAGCGGCGTCGGCTACTTCGAGGCGAGCGCGCAGGTTGACGGCAACGCCACCGCCGAGCTGAAATTCAGAACCGACCAGATAAATGACATTTTAAAGTCGCTCGTGGTGCAGGATTTCGGCGATGGTCGGGTCGGCGTGGTGGGTTATGCCGCCCGTGACCCGATTGAAAAGACGCTGCGCAGTTTTGGGGTGGACCTGACCGGCAAGCCGACGCTGGGCGACCTGTTGAACCAGCTTCGCGGCGAACAGGTGGAAGTGACCGGACCGCGGACGCTCAGAGGCAGCATATTGGGCGTGGAAAAGGAGCAAGTGCTCAGCCCGGACGGCAAGACTGTACAGGTGATCGAGCGCCTCACAGTATCGACCGAGGCCGGGTTGCAGCAGGTCAAGCTGGCCGAAGTCCAGAGCATACGCCTGCTGAACGAGAAGATTGATAATGAATTGCAGAAGGCGCTCGCCACGCTGGCCACAGCGCACGACGCCGACAAGAAAACGGTCAGCATAAGTTTTGAAGGGGAAGGTCAGCGCCAGGTGCGCGCCGCCTATTTGCTGGAAGCGCCGGTATGGAAAACCAGTTACCGGCTGGAGCTGGGGCAGGACAAGAAGCCCTTCCTGCAGGGCTGGGCCATTGTTGAAAACGCCACTGAAAACGACTGGAACAACGTTCGGCTGTCGCTGATTTCGGGGCGGCCGATCTCGTTCCGCATGGACTTGTACACTCCGCTATATGTACCGCGGCCGGTGGAGCAGATGGAGCTGTATGCGTCGTTGCGGCCGCCGGAGTACGAGGGGCAAATTGCTGATGCAACCGGAAGGTGGCAAGCATATGCGGATGCAGAGACCGCGCCTGCCGAGGACGCGGCAGCGCTTGCACCTGCGCCAGGCGCGCCAACCGTCAGAGCACGCAGGAGCAAGGCGCTGGAGATTTCGGGCGACGGTTATATGGAGTTGCAGCAAGAGGTGCCAATGGCGTTAGAGGGGGCCGGGGTTCAGTCAGTAGCGTCCGCCGCGGAGGCCGGCGAGCTGTTCGAGTATACGATCCAGACGCCGGTGTCTATTCAGCGCCAGCATTCGGCCATGCTGCCGATCGTTAACGAGGCGGTTTCGGCCACGAAGGTTAGCATCTACAACCCGGCCACGCACGCGAAGTATCCGCTGAACGGGCTGGAGCTGACGAACAGCACGAACCTTAACCTCATGCAGGGCCCGGTGACGGTGTATGACGACAATGTTTACGCCGGCGACGCCAAGCTGCCGGACATGAAGCCGGGCGAGAAGCGGCTGATCGCGTACGCGTTAGACCTGGGCACGGAAGTGCTGGTGCGGCAGAAGCCGACGCCGGAGGAATTAGTCAGCCTGCGTATTGCCAAGGGCGTACTGTGGCTGCGGCACAAGTACGTGGACCAGCGTGATTACGTCATCAAGAACAAGCTGGAACGGCCGCGCGAGATCATTCTCGAGCAGGCTTACAGCGAGGACTGGACGCTGGTGCAGCCTAAGGAACCATACGAGCGGGCGCGCGGCGTGCTGCGCTTCCGCACGACCGTACCGGCCGGCGAGACGGTCACGTATCCGGTGCGGCTCGAGCGGTTGGCGGACCAATCGCTGGCGCTGACGGACCTGGGGTTGGACCACATTCGGTTCTACCTGAAGACGAAGGCCGTTTCGCCGGCGCTGCAAAAAGCGTTGGAACGCGTGGTCGCCCTACGGACCGAATTGGACGAGGCGTCGCGAAACCGGGCCAATCTGGAGCGCTCTTTGGCGGAGGCGATCCAAGACGAGACGCGCATTCGCGAGAACCTGAATACGCTACAGAAGGACGCGGATGCTTATCGTCGCCAGCTCGAGCGGTTCGAGAAACTTGAGACGCGCATCGAGCAGCTTCGGACGCAGGTGGCCGAGTTGCGCCAGATTGAGGAACAGAGGCGGAAAGAGTTGCAGCAGTATCTGCTGTCGTTGAACGTCGAGTAGCCTCGCCAGTAGCCTCGAAGGTAAAGGTGTGCCCTAGCCGGCCTTGGCCATGGCACCCTCGCCACTGGCGCTTAACGACGACCGCCGCCGCGTCCGCCGCCGCGCATGCCGCTCATGCGCCCGCCGCCGCCACCGCGCGGGGCGCTGCGAACCGCGCTGCCGCGCCCGCCGCCGCCACCGCGTGGGGCGCTACGAATCGCGCTGCCGCGCCCTGGGCTGCCGCCCGGACGAGCGCTGCGCATTGCAGCGCCGGAGCGGCCCGGCCCTCGCCCGCGCGGGGCACTGCGGAGAGCGGCGCCGGAGCGTCCGGGGCCGCCGATGCGCGGGGAGCTGCGAAGCGCAGCGCCCGAACGCGCGGCTCCACCGCGCGGCATGCTACGAATCGCGTCTGAACGAGTGCGCGGCACGGCGCCGCCACGCGGCGCACTGCGAATCGCCCCACCCGTTCCGCCGCGTGGGGTTGCCGGCCCGAGCCGCGTGCCAAAGTCTCGAGTCCCGGGCGTGGCGCCGCGTTGCACGGCGGCACCGCGGTCGAACTGCCGCCGCTCTATCGTGCGCTCACCGACCAGCCCCTGCCGAACTCGCCGGTCTGTTGGGCCGAGCGTTCCTCGCCCGGTCGGGCCGAAGCGGTCGCCTGCGAAGCGGCGGTCAAACGCCCCACCGCGTTCAAAGGTTCCGGTCGTCCCGCGGCGGTCAAAGGTTCCGGTCGTCCCGCGGCGGTCAAAGGTTCCGGTGCGACCGAAGCGGTCACGCGTGACCGTGAAACGGTCACGCGTGAAGCGGCGATCGAACGTCGGGCCACGATCAAACGTCCGCCCAAACCGGTCGAAGCTGCCGCCACGAAAACCCGTGTAGCCCCGTAAGCCGTCGAACGGGCCTCTGCCGTAGAAGCCGCGGCTGCCATAGAACCGGTCCCCGAAGTAACGCCGGCCGCCATAGCCATAGTAGCGGTCAAAGGCGCCACGCCGGTAGACGCGATCGCCATAGAAGCGCCCGCCGTAGAAGCCGCGATCGCCGTAAAAGCGTCCGTACCGGCCGTAGAAGTACGGGTGGCGGTGGAAGTACGGGTACCTGAAGTAAGGATACTTGTAGAACCGGTGACCGTAGCCGAAGTTGAAGGCGAAGTATGGCGCGCCGTAGCTGTAGTAGTAAGAGTAAGGCCAGTAATAGGACAGACTCGGGTAGTAACTGTACGCCAGCGGCCAGACGGCGGGGTAGCTGTAGTAGTAAGGAACTAGCGGGCTATAGTAAGTCGTGGCCGGCGCCGAGTAAGCGTAGTCCGGGGCGTAACCATAGTCGTAGGCCGGGTACTGCTCGTAAGCTGGGTACTGCTCGTAGGCGGGGTACTGCTCGTAACCCGGGTACTGCTGGTAGGGGTATTGCCCGGCGTAGCCGGGTTGCTGTTCAAGCGGCTCGGCGTACTGGGGCAAGATTCCTTCCTGCATCTGCGGAGCTTCCGCGACCGGCGGCTGCGTGGTCAGGGCCGGCTCGCCCCATAGGCGAGCATTCTCGGCAACCGCAAATGCCAGGCGGGCGTCCATAGGCTGATCCGGAAGCGGCTGCATGATGATGGGCATTAAGCGCGCATCACTGGGAGCGGCGCCGCTCGCCGCTCGCCACATGTTGGCCCGCTCCTGCGACGGAAGCGCAGCCAAGAACGTCGCATCGGGCATTGCCAGTGCGGCTTGTGAGAACACCTGCTGATCGACGGCGGAGATGCCGTACGTCTGCCACCATTGGTTCAGAATAGAAGCCAACGGCTCGGGAGGCTTGCGGTCCTCGGCGAAGGCCAGAAGAAGCTCGTTCGGCGGCGCGGCCTGGTAGTACTGGGGGTCGGTGACCACGACGTAAGGGAACTGCGGGTACTGTTTCAACTGCTCGCGGGTGAATTCAGTCACCAGGTTCTGGTATTGCTCAAGGGCCTGCGGATTTTGAGCCAACATCTGTTGCCAGGCCTGATTGCCCTGTAGCCGTGCCGCCCGGTAGCGTGCCTGCAGGTTGGCCAGGAGTTCGTCTGCCTGCTGCGGCGCGCTTTGATAAAGCTGCCGCAGACGGGCCATCTCATCCGGGAAGGCAGCCGCCAGCGCAACTACCTCGGGAACCTGCTGAATCTGCCGGATGGCGTCCTGCAACTCGCCCGACACCGGCGGGGTGATACTGGCCGGATTCATGACTTTTTGCGGGTCCTCGGCCAGTTGCTGCAAAACGGCGGGATTCTCGGATATCTTGACCATGGCCCGCACGACGCCCGGCGGGTAGGCGCGTACTCCCGCCAGAAGTTGCGTCTGCGAGATGGCCGTTGTCCGCGCGGCGTCGGGTGACGTATAACCACTTGGTGGTTGCGTTCCACTTGTTGGTGGTTGCGTTCCACTTGGTGGCTGGGTTGATGGTTGGAAAACGGTTTGAGACAGAGAGTAAGGCGCGGCCAACAAAATGGCCGCTGCTGCTAGCAGCGCTTTGGGAAGCATGAGACGAACTCCTAGAGCCGGCATGCGGGATGTTCGACTTCCAATGTACACTGACGACACCGGAGAGCGGATTATTCCCGGATTGCGGAGTATTAATTCAGCGGCCCCGTATTCGTGAGGACCAACCCATGCCAAACGTCAATACCTGGCATCGAATCGATCTGCAGTGCGGCGACATTACGCGCGTGAAGGCTGACGCGATTGTCAACGCCGCCAACTCGCGCTTGGCCGGCGGCGGCGGCGTGGACGGCGCCATCCATCGTGCTGCCGGCCCGGGTCTGCACGAAGCTTGCCGCAAACTCGGCGGCTGCGCAACCGGCGATGCCAAAATCACGCCGGGCTTCAATCTGCCCGCACGGTACGTGATCCACACGGTTGGGCCGGTGTACCGCGACGGGCAAAGCGGCGAGCCGGAACTGCTGGCTTCGTGCTATCGCCGCTCTTTGGAAGTGGCGGTTGAGAACGGGGTCAAGACGCTCGCGTTTCCCGCCATCAGCACCGGTGTCTACGGTTATCCTTTTGAACCGGCGACGCGCATCGCAGTGCAGACGGTGGCGGATTTCTTGTCTCGGGAGCCCAGCATCGAGCGCGTGACCTTCGTGTTCTTCGGCAAGTCGGACTTCGAACAGGCGCAACGTGTGCTGGCGGACTTGTCGCGGGCGGCCACTTGAATCACCGTGGGTGACTCACCGTGGGTGCCATGCCCAAAGGCGGGTGCCATGCCCAAGGGTGGGTGCCATGCCCAAGCTCTAAGCGCGGGCATGCCCTCGTTAACGGCGCTGTGTGTGGGGCGATTGGCGAAGGCATGCCCGCGCCGCCACGCGGCTTGGGCATGGCACCCAGCATGGCACCCTTGCGCCTATGCTGCCCGCCGCTATGACTGCACTGCGACCGGCTCCGGCGCCGCCGGCGGCTGAAGTTGCGAACGTAGGTGCAGCCGGAATGACTCGCCGATCTTTGCCAGCCGCGCCGACAACGGCGGCGAGAAACCAAAGCGTTCCGCGTCGTGCGGCGCCTGGATTCTGGCCATGCGTTTCCAGCCCTTGTTCATGCCCAGCACGAACAGCGCGGTGGTGAGCGAGCGTGTGCGCACCAGGGTGCGGATGGCGCGCTTCAGCACCCAGTTCTCTTTGGCGGCCAGGTGGCGCAGTTCGTAGATGCTTTCGTCCAGCTCGCCCGAGGTCATTCGCAACGGCTGATAGACGGTTTCGGTGAACGTGTATCGTTCCCAGTCAGCCGGATAGTCAGTCGCCAGCAAGCGGCCCTCCGCACGGAAGCGCTCGTACATTTTCGTGCCGGGCAAGGGCGTCAGGTTGGTGATTTGTATGATGTCCACGCCCATCTTTGTGGCCATCAGAGCCGTGTCCGCGGCGGTTTCGGCCGTGTCTTCGTCAGAGCCGATGATGAAGCCGCCAAACACGGAAATCCCGGCGCGGTGAAAACCGTTCACCAACTCCTGGTAGCGGGCGAGACTATTGCGGTTCAGGACCTTGTGATAGCGCTTCAACGTCTGCTCGTTAAAGCTCTCGAACCCGACCAGCATGCCGCGGCACCCCGCCTTGTACGCCAGCGCCAATCCGTCCGGGTCATCGCCCATGTTGATCGTCGTCTGACTGAACCAGAGCCGCTTACGTCCGTGTTTGATGATGGCGCGCAGCAATTCTTTGGCCCACTCGGCGTGCTGCCGGCCGACGCCGAAAAAGTTGTCGTCCACCACGAAGATGAATTTTTCCGGGGTCCGGTTCCATTCGTCCAGGATGTCCGCGATCCGCCGGCGGCGAATGTGCGAGCCGTTGAACTGCGTCACCGAGCAATACTCGCACCCCACCGGGCAGCCACGCGACGTTTGCAACGCTGAGACGTCGTAGCGGCCATTGACCGGCCGGAGCGTCTGGCGGGCGCGCCCCAGGCCGGTGGCCTCCAAGTCCGCGAGGCGGCCCTGATAGCGCGACTGAAGGCGTCCGGCGGCCGCGTCGCGCACGATCTGCGGCCAGATTTCGTCGCACTCGCCGATGGCGACCGAATCAAAGTGCAGCGCGGCCTCATCGGGACAGGCGGAGGCATGCGGTCCGCCCAGGATCGTGGGAATCCCCTGCTTGCGCGCGGCGGCGGCGATCTCGTAAGCGCGGGTGGCGCCGCTGGTGTACGAGGTCAGGGCCACCAGGTCATAGTTGCTCCGGGTCAGGTGCGTGTCGGTGAACTGGGGGCCGAAAACCTCGTCGATCAGATGCACCTCATGGCCATCGGGCACCAGCTCCGCCAGGACCTGCAATCCGAGTTGTGGGATGTACGAGCCGACGGTGTGGTAGCCCTGTGATCGCCGAGTTATGGGGTTAACTAATGCTATGCGCACTGTAAGTCCTTTACTGGGGGGCGGCCGCTTTGAGCGCATTGTAAGGAAGCTAACCGGTTTCAGCCATCTGCGATCAGCCAAATATTCGCGGCCGTGAGTTATCGCACCCGGCCGGTTTTTGCGCTCCGACCGGACAAGTCGTGCCGCAAACTCTCCGATGAAAAAGCTGAGGTTGCATAATCGCTTCGCACACTGTGGGCGTGAGGGCGGCCATGGCGCGAGCGCACGTTGAAACCATACTCGCCCACGAGAGCGTGCCGGCGAGCCTTAAAGAGGCGATCAAGCGAACGGGGGCTTGGGCCAGCTTTCGACCATTATCGCAGGCGCTACGCGGCGGCGTCTCCCCACGGGCCGACGCAATAGTCGTGATCGTGCCGGACGACATGCGCCCCGTGGAGCATGGTCTGCGCGTGCTCTTCGACCGCTTGGCCGACTGCCCGCGCGCCGTCCTGGTGATGCAACCCGGGAGCGGAGTACCCGCCCAACTCGACCATCCGGCCACGGTGCCGGTCACCTTCGGCTCGGCCTTGGGGGCCGACGAGCTGGCCAGCCGGCTGGCAACAATGGTCGACATGCGCCCCTCACTCGATTCGCTCCATCGCAGCATGCTGGCCAACCGCCAGCAGGAAGAAAACGCCACCGCGGCCTACGAGCGCCAACTACGCCTGGCACGCCAGGTACAACAAGAGTTCATTCCCGAGAACCTGCCCAACTTCGGGCCGGTTAAGTTCTCGGCCTTGTTCCGCCCTGCGGAAGTCGTCTCGGGCGACATGTATGACATTCATCGCTTGGACGAAGAACACGTCGCCATTGCCCTCGCGGATGCCACGGGGCATGGAATACCGGCCGCCCTACTGACGGTGTTCGTCAAGCGCGCCCTGCGCGGCAAAGAGATTCACAACGGCAGTTACCGCCTGCTGCCGCCCACGGAAGTGCTGGAGCGGCTGAACGAGGAATTGCTCGAGGCCAACCTGTCTGAGTGCCGCTTTGTAGCGGCCACGTATGCGGTGCTGAACACGCGGACCATGGTGCTTGAACTGGCGCGCGGCGGAACACCGTACCCGATCCTGCGCCGTCGCGACGGCCGGCTCGAGTTGTTGCGGCCGGCCGGTAGCGTTATTGGCGTATTGCCGGGTGCGCGTTATCCGTCGCAGCAGGTCCAACTGGCCCCCGGTGACTCACTGGTGATTTGCTCGGACGGGGTGGAGAACGTGACGGCGCCGCAGATATCGGCGACGGCTCTGGCCGAAACATTCTCCCGGGCCGCGGCGGCCGTGAGAGCGGGAACCGCGCGTGAGCGGCGCCGCGCCGCCGCCTTGGTTGGGGCCGCCGCTTGTGAGGACAGCGGGTGCTTCGGCGGCGCAAGCTCAACGACCGCCGTGGCGGAAATCGCGGATGAGCCCGCGGGTTCGGGCGACGACGAAGTGCCCGGTATTGAGCGTCCCAGCCGCCGCGCATCGCGCATGGCGCCGGACGAAGCCATGCTTGCCTCCGCCTGGTGCGCGACGTTGCGAGACGAAGGCCCGCAGGCGGCGCTCGAGCAGCTCACCGTACGGTATGACTCACTGCGCCGCATGGGTTATCCGCTCGACGATCTGACCGTGCTCACCGTTCAAATACAGCCCTGAGCCGGCGTCCAGCCGGACCGTCTTCGAGCGGGGGGGTAGGCGATCTAACTAAGAGTCTGCCGCTGTAACCGGCGGTGACCGCATTTCAGAA
>ERZ795047.1690-NODE-1690-length-22690-cov-31.428231_pt1 | contig 22690 bp, 23 predicted proteins | sample MGYA00375131_ERZ795047 | MGnify/ENA primary metagenome ERZ795047 (study PRJEB30176, sample SAMN05720228) | activated sludge metagenome | isolation source: Anaerobic digester | place: Japan | collected 2015-05-20 ...
CGGGACATAAGGCCTATAAATATCAATGAGGTAACGAGAAAGACCGTTGAGATGTTCGGGAGAATGAAAAAGGAAATAACCATCCACGGAAGATATGGCGAGGGTCTTGATACAATAGAGGCAGATGCAGGACAGATAGAGCAGATACTCATGAACCTATTTATAAATGCCTGGCAGGCCATGGCTGGAGGCGGTGAGATATTCGTAGAGACGAGCAGTGTCTACCTGGATAAACACTTTACAGACCCTTATCTTGTAGCCCCGGGCAAGTATGTAAAGATATCTGTCACAGATACAGGCCCGGGCATGGATGAAAAGACAAAGGAGAAGATATTCGAGCCTTTTTTTACAACAAAAGAGGTGGGCAAAGGCACAGGTCTCGGTCTGTCTACTGTCTACGGGATAGTGAAGGGTTATAAGGGTATAATAAATGTCTACAGTGAGCCGGGCAGGGGGGCAACATTTAATATATACCTGCCTGTGTCCCAGAAGGCTCAAGTTATGGAGAGAACACTACCGAAAGATATGGAAGGCGGTCAGGAGACAGTGCTCCTTGTAGACGATGAAGAGGTCATCCTCAATGTGGGCAGGGACCTCCTTGAGGCCATGGGATATAAGGTATACACAGCAAAAGGGGGACAGGAGGCTATAGAGATTTACAGAGATAGGCACATAGAGATAGACCTTGTAATACTGGATATGATTATGCCAGGGAAAGGTGGAGAGGAGACCTTTGATGAGATACACAGCATAAACCCTCATGTCAGGGTAATCCTTGCCAGTGGTTATAGTATGGACGGTGCTGCTGAAAGGGTAATGAATAAGGGATGCAGGGGTTTTATACAGAAACCCTTCAACCTCCATGAGCTCTCCAATAAAGTGAGAGAGGTCCTTGATAAAAAAGACCTTTAGGGGGTCAAGGCCTTGTAAAGCCTTTAATGACTATGAGCCCAGGATATAGATACCCCCTACTATAGGGTCTATGATGTTTCTCTCTTTAACAAAGGTTATTATCCTGTCGTTGAGACGCATACCCTTTGGCATAATCTTTACACCGGACAGCGAGAATACATCCTCTGCCACAACCATCCCAGATTTCAGGTCATCTATGGGTATAATCCTCTCTTCAAAAGGCTTATCTGTCTTGCTTTCTATAAAATAGTTTATGGCATGGGATGCTATAACCGGGTCTAATTTTGTGTTTATAGACAGTCTTAGACCCTCTATAATTTCGTCTCTACCCTGACCTGACATAGATATCTCCTCTTGAAGGACTATGGCCCTTAATATCCTTGCGCCTACAGGTATCTCTTCCTTCATAATCCCTTCAGGCCTGCCTGAGCCATCATAGTTTTCAAGCTGGTGATATATATCATGGGCAGTCTCCTCATAGCCTGTGATGGTGGATACTATCAAAGAGCCGATAAGGGGATATTGATAATATACATTTAGGTCATCCTGAGAGAGCGAATTGAGTCTTGATTTGATAATCTTTTCCGGTATCCCTATCTTTCCTATCTCATGGAGCTGGGCACCAAAGACTATCTGTTTTTTTACCTCCTCGTGAAGCCCCAGTTTCTCTGCTATATATCTGGCCATATCTTTTGCCCTATCTGCCCTTACCTTGGCATCCGGGATGTTTATCTCGAGGATCTTTAACAAAACAGCTATAATCTCGCTGAGGTTCCTCTCTAATTGTTTATTGGCGAGGCTTAGCTTCTCTTTCTCCTTGATAAGTTCTCTCTGGAGCGCCTTTATCTTAAGGAATGCCTTAACCTTACCTACAAGGACCTTTGTTGAAATGTTTTTCTCTATATAGTCATCCACACCCTTTTCAAGACCCTCTATCTTTTTATCTATACTGGTCTCTGCTGTAAGGAGTATAAATATAGAGTTTGTAAGCTCAGGGTCATTCCTTATATACCTGCAGAATTCAAGGCCATCTATCTCTGGCATGTAATAATCGCTTATAATTATGTCAGGGATTATATTTTTTGCTATCCTTAATCCCTCACGGGCACTGTATGCGCCAAAGAGCTGATAGTTTTTATTATGGGAGAGAAGTGCCTTTATAAGCTCTACTACGAGTTTATCATCGTCTACTACGAGTATCTTATAAACCTCTTCACTGTTCATTTTTGACCTACTATAATTTTTGGTTTTGGTATGGCTATGATTATATTTACCCTCCTGTTGGCAAAGTCCATGGGCCTATCAGGGTGTTTAAGCTGCCTGTCTGCATAACCACGGACACCTATTATCTGTTCTTTTTTTACGCCGTTTTCCTCAAGGATCTTCCTTGCTGCATTAGCCCTGTCTGCACTCAACTCCCAGTTGGAATACCCGGGGGATATATAGGGCAGGGCATCAGTATGACCCTCTATAATCACCTGATTGGATAGTTGGGCTATCTCCTGGGCAATCATCTTGAGGAGTTTTATAGTCTCTGGTTTAACCCTTGCACTACCTACATCAAAGAAAAGCCCCTGTGCATTTTCTATCAATTCTATCTTCAACCCCTCTTCAGCTACACTAAGCTGGATTTTATCCTTAAATTTTTCAAAACCCGGGGTGGAGGCAACAATATTCTCTATCTTTTTACCCTCTGCCTTCAGCTTCTCCATCTCATTTTTTATCTTGGATATCTCATCCTGAAACGCCTTAAATGCCTGGTCAGGGGCCTTGGGATCTTCCATTGGAAACAGAACTGGTTTTGGAGGGGCACTGGATACCCCTGAGTGGATACCGCTTCCGCCGATAAATATAGTAGGGTCTTTAAAATATGCGGCAATGGCCTGTTTTATGCTGTTGTTCTGACCTACAATCCACAGGACAATGAAAAGCGCCATCATGGCCGTGACAAAGTCTGAATAAGCTACCTTCCATGCGCCGCCATGGTGTCCAGCGTGACCCTTTTTCTTTACCACTATCCTTATGGGTATATTGTGTTTGTCATCGCTCATTTTGTCCCCTTCACATAACTCTCCATCTCCTGGAAGGATGGCCGAAAATCAGCAGATATTGACCTCCTGGCAAACTCTACAGAGAGGATAGGGTTTAATCCCTTGGCTGCACATATGATGCCGGATTTTATAACATGATATATCCGAGAATCATCATCGTTGGAGAGCTCTAAATTGGTAGCCAGGGGCTGGATAAAACCATATGAGGCAAAAACACCGAGGAATGTCCCTACAAGGGCTGCTGCTACCTTGTGACCAATCTCTTCAGGGGGGCCGTTTATTGCCTGCATGGTAATAACTATGCCAAGGACAGCAGCTACGATGCCGAGTCCTGGGAGGGAGTCACCTATCTTCTGGAGAATCATACTGGGTTTTGAGCCTTCATGGTGATGGAGTTCTATGTCTGCATCCATGAGGAGTTCTATCTCATGGGGTGGCACACCGCCCATTATGACAAGACGCATGGTATCGGATATAAACTCTATTAGATGCGGCTGTTTTAGAAATACAGGATAATTCTGGAAAATAGGGCTCTCCGACGGTCTTTCTATGTGTGACTCAATGGCAATAAGCCCGTCTTTCCTTATGATGCTGAAAAGCTCATATAGGAGTTTTAAAAGGTCAAGGTATGTCTGTTTGCTTATCTTTGTACCCTGGAGTGTCTTTATGAGGTTGTTTATTATCTTTTTAAGGAGTTTACTGGGTGTGGATATTAAAAGCGCACCTATTGCTGAACCGCCTATAATCATAAACTCTGCCACCTGAATAAGGACAAGGACAGGACCACCTTCCAGTATAAAACCACCTATGACCGATACTATAACAACACCAAGACCGACAATGGTTAGCATCTCAGATACGACCTTTCAAAAAAATTAATATTTGAGTCCCTATAAAAAGGGTCTTATATCCTGGGGCATATCCCCAGATACTTTTATGGATAAATATTCTATAATTCTAAGTCCCCTGCATGCTTTTGCAAAGGGCTTATCTCTTCTGCAATATGCATCCAGATAAGCCCCATACCTACTATTATCTTACACATAAAACCCTAAATCCTGAACTGGCCGATTACCTCCTGTAGCCTCTTTGATAGGGCTGCAAGCTGGGCAGAGGCATCTGCATTGCCTTGAATATTTCTTGCAGTCTGCTGCATAACCTCAGATATCTGCTGGATATTGTTGGCAATCTCATTTGTCGTTGCTGTCTGTTGTTCTGATGCCACTGCTATCTGATTCACCTCTGCTGTGACTGCCCCTATCTGTTCAAGGATATCCTTTATAGCATCCCCTGATTTTTTTGCCTCTTCACTGCCCTTTTCTACCTCCTTTACCCCCTGTTCCATTGAGGCAACAGCGCTCTTTGTCTCTGACTGCATGGCCTGGATTGTATTGGCTATCTCCTTTGTTGCCTCTGTTGTCCTTTCTGCAAGTTTACGGACCTCATCGGCAACAACTGCAAAACCCCTTCCATGTTCACCGGCACGGGCCGCCTCGATAGCTGCATTTAATGCAAGGAGGTTTGTCTGGTCTGCAATGTCATTTATAAGGCCTACTACTGTCCCTATCTGATCAGACCTCTCCCCGAGCCTTTGATTGATTTGTGCTGACTGCCTTACGATCTCCCTTACATGGTTCATGGTTGATACATTGTTGTGGATGATCTTTTCCCCTGTTACAGCAGATGTATTGGCCTTTTCTGCGCTCTTGGCCACCATCACACAGTTCTGGGCAATCTCTGATGATGTGGTTGACATCTCCTCACTGGCAGTGGCCACAGAATTGACCTGTGTTGCCACCTGTTCTATGGCGGCTGCCATCTGTTCAGCGCTGCTATTTAATGTATTGGCAGCATAATTAACTTGGTTGCTGCTTTCAGATACCTTTATGATTGTATCGTGGAGTCTATCCACAAGGGAATTAAAGTGTCTTGCAATCTCCCCTATCTCATCCTCTGATTTTATATCCACCCTTTTTGTAAGGTCACCCTGTGAAATAAACTCCATGACTTCTATGGTATCTCTTATAGATGCAAGGGTTAATCTGCTCATCCCTATACTGATAAATAGAGATAAGGCTATGGCAAAACACATGACTATAGCCATAATAATAAGGATCTTTTTGAATATGCCCAGGGAGTATTCATATCCAGCCTTGCTCATCTTATTTTCTAGTGCCAACAGACTTTGAAGGGTCTTATTTAGAATCTGAAACTGGTCGTCTGCTGTCCCCATAAACATGGTTGCTGCGCCCAGGTCTCCACTATAAGAAAGGTCTATTACACCCTCCACAGGCTTTCTATATTCCTGTAATTGCTGTAATCCTGTCTCAAAGAGTTTTTTCTCTTCAGTGGTTAGGGTGTTTGAAGCTATCTTCTTTTTTATATCCTCTTGGATGGTGTCTAAAATACTTATTAATGACTCCCCCAACTCCTCTATCCTTGCTTTTTCATACTGGGCGTTTGTCCAGCTTATGAACTTATACACATTGGCATGTACATTTGTCAGATTAATGGCAGTCTGGGACACCATCTCATAATTTTTAAACTTTTTGTTATAGATGTCATTTATAGTCGACTTCTGATTCAAAAGTCCTATATATGCCACAATACCAAAGATCAAGAGGAGTATAATAATGACTAAAGGGGGTAGGAGTAGTTTTTTTGACATGCCAAGACTTGCAAGATACTTTTTCATCTCATATACCCCTCTTTTTATTTGATTTGATTATTTTTTGTATATACCGCAGCCAAGGATGACATCGCCAACCTTCATGTAATAAGTGGATTTATCCTCTATCTTTTTTGTTACAGGGTTTGTCCATTTATAATCTGCCCAACCACTACCCTTGGAATTGGCGTTATCTACTATCTCCTTTATAAATAGTTTGCCTGTTGCGTCCTTTAGGCCTATCATGTCTTTACCCACAAGTTTAGGATTACCACCGTGGGCAATTGTTAGGCCTTTTGGGTCAAGGGCAAATATATAGAGGTCATCTTTCTTAAACTTTGTCCCCTCTGTGAATTCCTTCAATGCCTTATCTTTTCCATTTGCCTTAATAAATTCAGCTGCCTTTTTTACCATCGCCTCTGCCTCAGAAGCAGTGCCAGCACCTATAGCCTGGCCCATAAAACAGAACAGGAAAACAAACGCAAAAACCAAGACCAATAACCTTTTCATGCTAAACCCTCCTTATTTTTTTATTTATGCAGTTGCATGGATGCCACTGCAATCTTAGCCCTTTTTTGCTATGTCATTCGTCTGTAGCCCTGCCACCATTGCCTTCAGGTTATTTACCCTGTTTTTCCAGCCCTTTAGGTATCTGCCAAAGACATCAGGTCTTCTTTCAGCAAGCCTTGTATATCTTTGTTCCCTCATGTTAAGGAATGTGTTTATATCACCCCCTGATTTAGTAAGGAGTTTTTTTGCCATGGCCGGGGAGTTTACATATGTATCGAAATACACGATACTAAGGATAGGGGGGAGTTTAGCAGCCCCTGACATCTCCCATAGTTTTTCATATATGGCCTTTGCCTGTTCCCTTGTAATATCTTTTATGTGGCCTTTAAAACCCATTGACCTTGCCGTTGACTGGAGGATGCCGTATCTTGATGACTCTCCGCTTGCACCGTCCTTGTTTACCAATCTGTCGCCCTCATGCCTCAAGACAAATTCAAGGGCTGTCTCAAAACACCCTTTATTATCTAATGGTATATTTAATTCCAAAAGCGGGGTAATATTTAAATGTTTGTCAACTTTCTTGAAAGGGCTTGGCTGGTTCGACACGTTATTTAGCCTTGAGACCTTCTGATTCAATATATTGTTAAATTTCGTGTTATTTGAATGGGTTACCCTGCTTAAATCGAACCTCTTTTTTTGGGCAATCTGGTTCATGACGATTATGTCGAGCATATCAGTATAGCCGGCCATATCTTGCTTAAATGCAATATTCATTCCAAATACCTATTATCTTTTGTCAATCCTTATCCTGGAATTTTTCAACATCTCCCATGAATTTTTCCTGTCTTCCTCTGCCTGGTCTTTTTCCTTAGAGTCTGACTGGCCACCAATCATATAGACTGTCTTGTCCTTATCCCTTTTGATGTCAAGCTCTCTTTTTTCCGAGTCACCGTAAACTATTGGGGACATAATAAATAGAAAAATTAGGGCAGAAAATATAATAGTCTTCATGGAATACTCCTTTTTAAAATATTAAGACCTCTAAAAGAGGTCACAACAGCGCACATCCGTATGACCCCAATAACCCTGCAATTATAATGTCCACAATCATTTACCGTTTTTTTTGCAACCCTTTGCTTTTATATCTTATCGGCTTTTTTCAGAATTTATTAAGATTTTTTTCATCGGTGATTGATTTTTTATCCTTTATTTTATAGTCTGTCTATATTCAAACTAAAAAAATTTTTTCTACAATGCTTAAGTTTATCCAGTTTTTAAACGATAAAATATACAGGTTTTAAATCTTTTTATGGAGGATTAAAATTATGAATGTCCTTGTAGTGGATGATTTCTCGACAATGAGAAAGATAATAAAAAATGTCCTGAAACAGATAGGGATAGAGAGTGTTATTGAGGCTGAAAACGGTAAGATGGCCCTTGACCTTCTTAAAAAAGAGGAGATAAATCTTATCATAAGCGACTGGATAATGCCGGAGATGACAGGGATAGACTTTTTAAAGGCATGCAAGGAAGATGAGAATATAAAAAAGATACCCTTTATCATGGTTACTGCAGAGGCACAGAAGGGGAATATAATGGAGGCAATCAAGTCAGGGGTTGATAACTACATAGTGAAGCCCTTTACCCCTGAAAAGCTTCAGGCAGCCATTGAAAAGGCTAAAGAGCGTATAGCAAAATAATTTTTTGGAGGAGTGTTATGGATGTCCAGTATATCAACCCCTTTATTGTTGCTGCCCAGACGGTCTTTAAGACCATGCTCAGTATAAATATAGATATGGGGAAGCCGCAATTAAAGAACACCTGTGTAACATCAGGGGATATAACAGGCATAATGGGGCTTGCCGGTGATAAAAAAGGTACAGTAGCAATAAGTCTTAGAGAGCAGGGCGCAAAATTTATCTACAAGACCCTTGTAGGCGATGAGTGCGATAGTATAAATCAGGATGTAGTGGATGCAGTGGGCGAGATAACCAATATAATCTCAGGCCAGGCAAGGAAGGAGTTTGAGAAGAAAGGCATAAACCTCAATGCCGCCATCCCTATGGTTATAGTGGGAAAACAGGTGGAGATGAATTTTATAACAAAACTGCCGATCGTGTCTCTGCCCTTTTATTTTTTCCTTGATAATGGTCACAGCGGAGAAAAAGAGGTTGTCTATATAGACTTCTCCTTTGAATAAGATGGGGGGTCAAAAACTATATAAACCCTATATGTAGGCATCTCCAGAGACTTATATATTCAAATGTCAAATTGTTGACGCATCGATTTAATCGGATTGCATACCTTCTGAGGACCATCCTAGAAAAAATCAACTTTTTTAAAGGATTAAAATGGAAAATTTCAAATGGATAGGATGAGGATATGGCCTTTAATGATATAGTTTATAAGTTCTTTTCTCTCTTTGAGGGTGAGCCTGAAATAATTGTTGCTCTCCATGAGTATGCCTATAATCTCTCTTATGGATTTAATGTCCATCATCATATCCTCATATATCTATTATCGGTTAAATCAATAAAAAGTTAAACCCGAACAAAACCAAACCACTTTACAAAATCCCCAAAATCTTTTAATCTGTTATAAGACCTCTGCAAAAACCATGCAAAGGATGACAGGAATCTTATATAGTTTTTTTGAAAGGGTCACGATTAATTGCCCCTGATGCCTGGGATTTTTGTATAGGCCTCCATAAGGGGTGGGATGGATATGTCATCGGATATTGAGTCAAAAGGCAGGATTATCATTGTAGACGACGAGGAGAGTATCCTGATGCTCCTTACAGAGTTTTTGCGGGGCAATGGTTATGAGGTAGACCCTTTTACAGATAGTAGAGATGCCCTTTCAGCCCTGAAGACAGGTTCTTATCATATATTGATAACAGACCTCTCCATGCCCAAGATAGACGGCCTGCAATTAATAAGCTATATACAGAAGGAGTATATCAATACACTGGGCATTGTTATAACAGGCTATGGGACTATGGAGACTGCTATAAATGCCATGAGGAGCGGGGCATTTGACTATATACTAAAACCCTTTAAACTAGAAGACATACTCTCTACTGTTGAATCAGCCATTTATTATTACAGACTTTTAAAAAGTGAAAACATAAACAAAGAGCTATCTTCGAAGGCGAACCTGATGAGGAGGTTTTCCCAGAGCAGGCTTTTGCTGGAGAATGCATTGTTAAAAGACTGCCTTAGAGAGAAATACAGGTTCAATAATATAATAGGTATGAGCCTTGGCATGCAGAAGGTCTTTGAGCTTATAGAAAAGGTGGCGGATACCAATGCTACAACCCTTATTACAGGTGAGAGCGGTGTAGGCAAAGAGCTTGTTGCAAAGGCAATCCATTATAATTCATCAAGAAAGGATAACCCCATTATCGTGGTGAACTGTGGTGCCATACCAGAAAACCTGTTAGAGAGCGAACTCTTTGGCTATGAAAAGGGTGCATTTACAGGGGCATATAATACAAAACACGGGAAGTTTGAGGTGGCAGATAAAGGTACTATATTTCTTGACGAGATAGGGGATATGAGCCTCAGTCTCCAGGTAAAGCTGCTCAGGGTGCTTCAGGAAAAGACCTTTGAGAGGATAGGAGGGGCAAAGACTATCAAGGTGGATATAAGATTCATTGCAGCAACCAACAGAGACCTGGAAAAGATGGTCAAGGATGGCCAATTCAGGGAGGACCTTTACTACAGGCTAAATGTAGTGCCCATACATATACCACCTTTGAGGGAGAGAAAACAGGATATACCACTACTTTTGAATTATTTCCTCGAACATTCCAACCGTCTGAATGATGCTGCTGTCGAGGGATTTGATGATAATGCCATGGAGGTCCTCATGGCATACGATTATCCTGGCAATGTCCGCGAGCTGAATAATATCGTTGAGAGGGTTGTTGTATTAAAAAAGAAGGGTATCATAACCATAGATGACCTGCCGGAGAAACTCTGGACATTAAAAGAAAAGGAACAGCAAATAGACATTCAGAGGGGTTATGAGACCCTCGTTACAGAGTTTGAAAAGGCTATTATTATGAAGGCCCTTAAAGAGACAAAAGGTGTAAAGAGTAAGGCAGCAACCATATTGAATATAAACAGGACAACCTTAATAGAGAAGATGAAGCGCTTTGGTATGGAATAATCATCGTTGTCAAGAATTTGACGGTTATCCATATCCCACATGAATACAGGCTATAGAAGATAGATAGGCCATAGATTATAGATTTTTTGATTATAAGATCCAATACCCCTGAAACAAACAGAACAAATTGATTTCCGATTTACGGTTCTTTAATGGGTATCCCACAGAGCAATACATCTAAAATCTTTTTGGTATGTAATTTGCAATAAAAATGGCATGGTCATATCAGAGACAGAGCTATTAAAGGATGCATTTTCAGAGTTTGCAAAGGCATCGGATTCCATAATAAACTACTACAATGTCCTTGAGGCACAGATAAGGCTTCTCAAGGAAGAGGTGGAGAATAAAAATAAAGAGCTCGAGAGGGCAAAGGAGTATCTCCATAATATACTGGATTCTATCCCCATGGGTATTGCGGTTCTGGATCAAAAATCCATATCATTTATTAATAAGGCAGCAGAGCGCATAGACTCCAATAGGATAATTGACAGCCTCAACGGCAGCAGGGATAAATCAGGTATAGTAAAAAACGGTAAGGGCTATTACAGGTGGAAGAAGGATACACTCCAGAATGGGTTTAATGGCAAGGAGGTCCTGATTATTGAGGATGTCACAGAGTTTGAGAAGATGAAGGAGAGGCTCGACAGGGACGAGAGGCTCAAGGCTATGGGTGAGATGGCTGCAAGGATAGCCCACGAGATAAAGAATCCCCTGGGGAGCATGGTACTCTTCCTTTCCATGCTCTCAGACAGTAAGATGAGAAGTAAGGATAAGAAATACGTGGAATATATCCGCTTTGGCGTCCAGACCATAGACAGGATTATCAACAACATCCTCTCATACACAAGGCCAAAGACCCTGGTATTAAAGGAAGACAGGATAACAAAGGTCATAGAGGAGATACTGGAGTTTATGATGCCCTCCATAACCAGTAGAAATATTGACGTCCATTACAGGGTTGACTTTAGTGGCACATGCTTTTTTGACCCGGATATGATGAAGCTGGTATTCATGAACTTTTTGAGCAATGCCATGGATGCCATAAAGGATAAGGGTTTGATTAAGATAGATGTAAAGGAGGAGCAGGGATATATCGTAATAGCCATCAGTGATAATGGAATAGGTATGCCGGATGAAACAAGGAAAAATATATTCAACCCGTTCTTTACCACAAAGGACAAGGGGGTTGGCCTCGGTCTATTTATTGTCCATAATATTGTTCATGCCCATAATGGATACATAGAGGTAGAGTCCCAGGAGGGTATGGGCACGACATTTTTTGTATATCTACCAAAGGATAGGCAGCAATGAAGGCAAATGTCCTTGTTATAGATGATGATTACCATATGAGGGTTGCCTTAAAAGAATCCCTTACAAAGGTAGGTTGTGCAGTGGCTACTGCCGAAGACGGGTTAAAGGCAATAAACGAGATGGGTAAACGCATCTTTGACCTTATCATAACAGATGTGAAGATGCCCCATCTCAACGGTATAGATCTGCTAAAGCATGTAAGAAAAGAACACCCCTTTCTCCCTGTCATACTTGTTACTGCCTATGGGACTATACAGGATGCAGTAACAGTCATAAAAGAGGGCGCCTTTGACTATATCCAGAAGCCTTTTACAGCAGAGGCACTTTACAATACAGTCAGGCGTGCCCTGGGGGTTAATAACGGCAAGATAATATATGCCTCCAAGGCAATGAGGGAGGTGCTTTTAAAGGCAGAGAGGGTGGCAAAATCAGATGCCACTGTCCTGATACTGGGGGAGAGTGGTGTTGGTAAGGAGCTTATCTCCCGTTTTATCCATGAACAGAGTGACAGGGCCCAGATGCCCTTTGTCCCCGTAAACTGTGCAGCCCTCCCGGAAAATCTCTTGGAGAGCGAGCTGTTCGGTTATGAAAAAGGTGCATTTACAGGGGCATCTTCAAGGAAGATGGGTAAATTTGAGCTTGCAGATAAGGGGACGATACTCCTCGATGAGATAACAGAGATGGACTTTAGGCTCCAGGCCAAGCTCCTTAGGGTCCTCCAGGAAAAAGAGATAGAGGTGGTGGGTTCAAGGTATCCAAAGAAGATAGATGTGAAGGTTATTGCCACTACCAACAGGAATATAAAGAAGATGGTGACAGAGGGGAGGTTCCGTGAAGACCTCTATTATCGCCTTAATGTATTCCCCATATATGTCCCGCCCCTTAGGGAAAGGAAAGAGGATATCCCTGAGCTTGTGGCATATTTCTTGCGTAAGCATTCCAAGGGTATGGATGTGAGCATAAGCGATGATGCCATGAGGTTTTTAATGGATAACAACTGGAAGGGTAATGCCAGGGAGCTTGAGAATGTCATAGCAAGGGCGTGTATCCTGTCCAACTACTCTGTTATAAAATTGACACACCTCATGGATATGGAATTTGCACAGGAGTCTTCGCAGGGGTCAATAAAGGAGATGGAGATAAAGCTCATACTGGATGCCTTAAAAACCTGTCATGGCAACAGGACAAGGGCTGCATCCCTCCTTGGTATAACAGCCAGGACACTGAGAAACAAGCTTAAAGAGTATAAAGAGATGGGGATACTCCCAGGAAAAGAGGTGGAAAATGGATATATTTGATGTCGTAGAAAAGGCACTAAATGTAAGGTCTTTCTATCATAAAATCATTGCAGGGAATATTGCCAATGTAGAGACCCCTAATTATAAGGAAAAGGACATAGATTTTAATAGTGAGCTTGAAAAACAGCTATCAGGCACAAATACCTTTAATATTATAGAGAGGACAGAGAATGACGGCATAAACTCTGCAGACGGCAATACAGTGAACATAGAGACCCAGATGGTGAAGCTCAATGAAAACAGCATGATGTATAGTGCCCTTGTCCAGATGATAACAAAAAGGTTCTCTATGATGCGTTACATGATAAATGAGGGGAGGAGATAATATGAGTATCCTCAATATATTAAAGATAAGCGCATCGGGGTTGAAGGCCCAGCGTATACGTATGGAGACAATAGCCACAAACCTCGCCAATATACACACAACAAGGACAGACGAGGGTGGGCCTTACACAAAGAAAGAGGTGGTATTCAGGACAGAAGACCTCTCTGGGGCAGAGGGCTTTGGAAAGGTTTTCTCAGAGAAGATGGAGGGTGTAAAGGTTGAGGAGATAACAAAGAGCAGCAAGGGTTTTGAGAAGGTATATGACCCTGGTCACCCTGACGCAGATAATGAGGGGTATGTCATATACCCAAATGTAAATCTCATGGAGGAGATGGCGGATATGATATCAGCTACCAGGTCATATGAGGCAAACATAAATGTTGTGAATACAACAAAGGAGATGTTTGTCAAGACACTGGAGATAGGTAAGTAGGGGGGAGAAAAATGAAGATAGAGTCTTTACAACTTCCAGTTTTTCCTGAAAGCAAAGCAGTCAATGAGAAAAAGGCCCCTGGCTCCTTTGTGGAGATACTCAAAGAATCCATCAATAAGGCCAGCGAGATAGAAAAAGAGGCGGATAAGGAGATCCAGAGGCTGGCAACTATGGAGAGCAAAGATATACATTCAACAATGATTGCAGTGGAAAAGGCAGATATGACCTTTCAGCTTATGATGCAGATACGGAACAAGATTATAAACGCCTATGAAGAGATTATGAGGATGCAGGTGTAATCATGGCAGCGGCAGAAATGCTTATCAATAATGTAAAAAACTTCATTAAAACAACACCCAAAAGCAAGCTATATCTATATATATTCATATTGATTGCCGTTGTAGGCGGCTCTGTTGTGGGTCTCTCTTTTATGCAGAGGGAAAACTACCAGCCTTTATTCTCTGGCCTGGCAGTGGAAGATGCATCCATGATTGTGGCAAAACTCAAGGAACAGAAGGTCCCTTATAAATTGGGTCTTGGTGGGACAGCCATCTATGTCCCCAAGGAAAAGGTAAACGAGATAAGGCTCAGCCTTGCCTCACAGAATGCCCTGCCGGGGAACAGCGGTATAGGGTTTGAACTCTTTGATAAAACCAACTACGGGATGACAGAGTTCATGCAGAATATAAACTACAAAAGGGCAATCCAGGGCGAACTGTCGAGGACAATAAACCAGATGCCAGAGGTAAAAGGCTCCCGTGTCCACATAGCATTACCGGAGAAGACTCTATTTACTGACAGGGAAAAACAGGTAACTGCATCAATCTTTCTCAAGCTAAAACCCGGCAAGATACTCTCAAAAGACCAGATAAACGGTATTGTCCAGTTTGTGGCAGGGAGTATTGAGGGTTTAAGGCCAGAGAATGTTACTGTTATTGATTCTTCCGGCAAGATCCTCTATAAGAGTGGTGATAGCAATTCGGCAGTAGCCCTTTCAGGTCAGCAGTATGAACTCCAGAAAAGTATAGAGAGAAAGCTCGAGGAGTCTATCCAGTCCATGCTTGATGCCTTCCTCCCTGCAAGTAAGTCTATAGTAAGGGCAAGTGTGGAGCTTAACCTCAAAAAGGTGGAGGTCGTGGAAGAGGAGTATAACCCTGATAAGGCTGTTGTATCCCAGATAAGAAAAAGCACAGAGAAGTCAACAAATAAATCTGCAAAACCAGGTGGTGTCCCTGGGGTTGCCTCAAATGTGAATGCTGCCCCAAAGAATGTGGCCGCCAATGACAACGATAAGATAAACGCCTCTGAGAAAGAGGATGAGCAGAGGACATACGAGCTCAGTAAAAGCATAAAGAAGATCGTAGAACCATATGGTGATATAAAGAAGTTGTCCCTTGCAGTAGTAGTGGATGGTAAATACGAAAAGGTCAAGAGCGGCAAGAAAGAGGAGCTTAAATATACGCCCCGTTCACAGAAAGAGATCCAGGATATAAGGAACCTCATTGCCAGGGCAGTGGGTTACAACGAGGAAAGAGGCGATAAGATTGAGGTCTTGAATGTCCCCTTTGAGACAGAGACCCTGACAGATGAAAAGGGGTTCTTGGAAGCTACAAGTAAAAAAGAGATGATATATGACATGGTCAAGTATGCCTTTTACCTGGCCATACTGTTTGTGGTCATCCTGTTTGTCGTAAAACCCTTGATAGGGATGTTCAAGGATAAGGCCACATCCATACCATTAAAAGAGATTGATAAGGTAAAGGATGTGTATACAGGGGGGCAGATGCCAAAGCCAGAGGCAGTAGAATCTGGTCCTGCTGAAAAGGCACCGAGCCTTACCAGTATGCAGCCTGCTATTGCCAATGCCCTTCAGGATAAGGAGCTTGTAAAACTGATACTTAAAGAATGGGTAAGACAGGGTAGCTGATGGATAATACATCTAATATATCAGGGGTAAGAAAGGCAGCAATCCTCCTTTTAACCATGGATGAGAGTCTGTCTCAGGAGATACTCAAAGAATTTGAAAAGGAAGAGATAGAGGCAATAGGAAGGGAGGTGGCCAAGCTTAAGTTTATCCCTAAAAGCGCTGTAAAACAGGTGCACAGTGAGTTTTTAAGCCACCTTGAAAAAAGCGGTCCTGTTGTTATAGATGGTCAGAATAGGTTTAAGAGCCTTATAAAAAAGAGCTTTGGCGATGAGAGTGCTGAGGCATATCTCCAGGCAATGGAATCAAGGGGCGGGGCCCCTGGAGACTTTCTCAAGACATGTGATTCCCGGTTGATTGCCACAACCATTAAAGGCGAGCACCCCCAGACCATCTCCCTTATTGTATCCCTTTTGCCGCCGAAGAAGGCATGCGATGTCATAAGCATGCTCCCTGAGAAGATCCAGGGTGATGTGATAACAAGGATGGCCAATCTGGGAAGGGTAGATAAGAGTATACTCCTCGAGATAGAGGATATAATAAGGGAACAGTTGCAGGACCTGGGGGTGGGCGAGGAAAAACAGATGGGCGGAGTAGGTGCAGTGGCAACCATACTCAACCAGATGGATAAGAAAAGGGAGGGGGAACTCCTTGCAGCACTGGAGGAGCAGGATCCTGAGCTTGCCCAGAGGATAAGGCAACTTATGTTTACCTTTGAAGACCTGATAAAACTCGACAACAAGAGTATCCAGACCCTCCTTAAGGAGATTACATCAGAGGAGCTTGCCATTGCACTAAAAGGTGCATCAGACGCCATAAAAGAAAAGATATTTGCCAATATGTCAGAGAGGGCAACGGCCATGTTAAAAGAGGACCTTGAGGCAATGGGGCCTGTGAGGTTGTCTGAGGTGGAACAGACCCAGACAAAGATTGCCCTCACCGCCAAGAGGCTTGAGGCAGAAGGCAAGATAATCATAACAGGCGAGAATGAGCAGTTTGTCTAAGAACAATTACACTGTCGAGCCCCTTACATTAAAATCCATTGATGATATGGTAGATGATAGCATCAATGAGGAGGCAGGATTTATCTCTTTTTTCCATGAAGGCAAGAAATTTAATGAAGAAGAAAAAGACAATGGACCATCAAAGGACGAGCAAGTTGAAAAAATAGACATAGAGGCAGAGGCAAGAAGGATTTTTGAGGAGGCATACAAAGAGGGTGAAAAGGCAGGTTTTGAGATGGGTATGAAGAGGGTTGAGCCTATAATGAAGAGGCTAAATACCTATCTGGAGGCCCTCTCTGAATTTCAAGAGGAGATGCTAAAAAGGGTTGAGACCCTCTCTGTTGAACTTGCCCTTGCCTTTGCAGAGGCCATCATCTTAAAGGAATGCGAAGAAAAAAGGGAAACCATTATAGAGATGGCAAAGAAGGCTATGGAGATATGTGAGGATAAGTACGATATAAAGGTCAGGGTAAGAAAGGATGATATAAAGTATCTCTCCGAGGAGATTATAAAATCCATGAAGATTATCCCTGACGACACACTGAAAGAACCAGGTTTTGTTATTGAGACAAACTTCGGTGACATAGATGGTAGTATTTCCACCCAGATAGATGAACTGAGAAAGAGATTTCTGTCAGAGCATGGCTACAGATGATATATTGACGCAAACCCGAGAGCGTCTTTCAGGCATTTATCCATACAAGATATACGGTAAGGTGAATCAGGTAGTGGGGCTGGTAATAGAGGGTAGGGGTCCTATATCCTCGGTTGGCGATGCAGCATTAATCTATCCTGTTGATGGCTCAGCCCCTGTTGAGGCAGAGGTGGTGGGTTTCAGAGAGGGAAAGACCCTTCTCATGCCCTTAGGTGACATAAGGGGCATAGGCATAGGCTCAAGGATCCTATCTAAAAAACAGACCGTAAATATTACAGTGGGCGAGAGCCTTCTGGGGAGGGTGATAGACGGCCTCGGGAATCCCATTGATGGAAAAGGCCCACTTAACTGTTTTGATACAACACCTGTATATAGAGACACTGTTAACCCTATGAAAAAAAAGAGGATTACAGAACCCCTTGACCTTGGTATAAGGTGCATAAACGGGCTACTCACATGTGGAAAAGGTCAGAGGATAGGCATATTTGCAGGCTCAGGGGTAGGTAAGAGCGTACTCCTGGGTATGATAGCAAGGCATACAGAGGCAGATATAAATGTTATAGGTCTTATCGGTGAAAGGGGAAGGGAGGTCAGGGAGTTTATAGAGAAGGACCTGGGAGAGGGTATAGAACGTTCTGTTGTTATTGTGGCTACATCAGACCAGCATCCCTTGATAAGGGTAAGGGGTGCTTTTTTGACAGTGGCCATAGCAGAATATTTCAGGGACAGGGGCAGCAATGTCCTGTTGATGATGGACTCCCTTACACGATTTTGTATGGCCCAGAGGGAGATAGGTCTTGCAATAGGTGAGCCTCCCACCTCAAAGGGTTATACACCCAGTGTGTTTTCACTGCTGGCAAAACTCCTTGAGAGGGCAGGAAACGGTGAAGGTGATGGGACGATGACGGCCATATACACAGTACTTGTAGAAGGCGATGACCTGGAGGACCCTGTGGCAGATACAACGAGGTCTATACTTGACGGTCATATTGTCCTGTCAAGAAGGCTTTCAGATATGAACCACTACCCGCCCATTGATGTATTGAGGAGTATAAGCAGGACAATGAAAGATATTGTCATGAAGGAACAGATAGAGTACTCCACAAAGATAATAGAGGTATTATCAGAGTATGAAAAGGCAGAGGATTTGATAAACATAGGTGCCTACAGGCCAGGGAGCAATCCAAAGATAGATTATGCCATGTCCATGATAGATAAGGTAAGGATATTCCTCAGACAGGACGTAGATACAAGGGTCACCCTTGAGGATGCCATAAACAGTATGAAGATATTATTCCATATGAAATAGATAACATAAAATATGGCTAAATTTCGCTATAACAAGCTCATAGAGATAAAAGAGAATGCCCTTAACGAAAAAAAGAAGGAGCTAAAAAAGACAATAGACCTCTATGAAGGTATATCAAGGGAGATTATAGATACAGAGGATGATATAAGAAAGAATTTCAACAGGGCTGCAGAGCCTGAAATGGACAGTAATGATATATATATCCTGAGAGAGCATATTATGTGGCTTGAGGCCAAGAAGAAAAGATTAATAGAGGAAAGAAAGGCAGTTGGCGAGAAGATAGATACCATGAGGTCAGAACTGGGAGAGATATTAAAGGAGATAAAGATACTGGAGTCGCTTAAATCCAAGGCATTGCAGGCCATGAGGACGGCATACAACAAAAAAGAGCAGAAAAAACTCGATGAATTGGCCCTACGGGTCAACATAGACAGATGAGGAATTTTTTTCCCACCTGGAAATAATTTTCCCTCCCATAATATCAAAATAATCCTTTAAAAAACTGTAACGTATTGTAATTATTGAATTGTTAGTTTTGGCACGTGTTTTGTTATATATATCTCCATGAACATAATGCCTTTTAATGAGATATTAAACTTAGGGATATCTGGAGTTCCCCCTCTGACAGATAATGCCCCTGTGAAAACTGATGGCACATCCATTGATTTTTCTCATGTCCTGGAGGCAGTGCTTAATGCTAACCCTGGATTGAAGCAGATGTTAAATGATCTGGATGATGGGGCACGAGGACTTCTAAGCAAATTAACAGAGGCTATGAGGCCCACAGAAAAGACCTGGGAGGTGGAGGCACAATCCCAGACTACAGTTAATCCAATTGTTGCAGTATTGAACGATACAAAAAATGAAAACCTATATTTCAATGGTGAGACAGATTTAACAAGATTTACAGGGGTCTGCGATGCCCTTGGAATAAATATCCCGAATATATTGTATCATTTAATGACAGACAAAAATGTCCATTCTTTTGAGGCCCGCCTTATAGGTGGGGAAAAAGGATGGGGAAACATATCCTCTACTGTAGAAAAAACAGGAGATGTTAAGGTAGGAGATGAGATAGAGGGTATAGAAAAGGCTTCAGTGGAGCTGATGAGGGTAATACTCGGGGTTATTTCAAGATTGAAAAACCAGATAATTAATACCCAGGTCAATCCTGATGCGCATATATCTAATCTAAGCGAAAAAGACCTCCTCCCCGACCTAAACCAGAAGACCCCTGAACCACCAGAGGTTTTAATTCAAAAAGAGACATTCCCCCACATCTCAGTGCACACAAACAAGACAACAACTGTTGTTGACAAAGACCACAGCAACGAAGATGCCCCCACTGATACAAGACAGCCTGAAATAGACCCTATCTTAACCGTGCCCACCTTTATCCCTGATGGGACGTATAAGGTAGAGGTTAAACCTAAGAACAATAACATTATAGCTGATGCACCTTCTCCCCTCCCCGACCTAAACCAGAAGACCCCTGAACCACCAGAGGTTTTAATTCAAAAAGAGACATTCCCCCACATCTCAGTGCACACAAACAAGACAACAACTGTTGTTGACAAAGACCACAGCAACGAAGATGCCCCCACTGATACAAGACAGCCTGAAATAGACCCTATCTTAACCGTGCCCACCTTTATCCCTGATGGGACGTATAAGGTAGAGGTTACCATTATAAACAACAATCTTAAAGAGACAGGACAGGAAGAAAATAATCATATATGGAGAGGACCCGAGGTAGTAGCAGAAAATAGGACAGTAGGGGCTCAGATAAGGGATATTTTTTATGTAACCAATACAAAAGAGGTTACAAAAGAGGTAGCCCCTCACCACCCTGCCTTCGATATCATAGAAAAGGGACAGGTAGATCAAGGTATTATAAAAGATATAATATCTATAAACGAAAGCCCCTCAAAGACAAAGACAGTATCTCATACCTATCACAGTGACAGAGATATATCTCAAACTGAGCTTGATGAAAGGATCAAAGAGGTTCGTATCTCTATAGGGACAGATGCAATGGGGTCTTCTTTTAATGGAAGAGATGAAAATATGCCCCATATCATGGAAGAAAAGGAGATGGCCAAGATTGTCCATGAAAAGACAGGGACAAAAGATAAACCCAGTGACACAGCAGGGGATCGCATCGCCTTTAACGATGCCTTAGACAAAAATGTATTACATATCAAGGATGATATTCAGGGCCAGATAAGACCTGTCGCGGCCCAGAAGATAGAGGAGATTGTTGAAAGGTATTCTGAGGTTAAAAAGAGTGGGGATATGCTGATAAGGTTCAAGATAGATAATGGTGAGATACTTGAGCTCAATCTGAAAAATAATGGTGAAAATATCCTTATCCAAATCAAATCTACAAACAGTGAACTAATAAGTATGTTTACAAATCAGAGAGACATGATAATAAAAAGCCTTGAGGAGAAAAATATATTTGCCAGTATCTTTATCAACCCAGATGGGGCAAACAATCAGGAAAAGCAAGAAGAAAAACAAAGAAATAGTAGATACAGACCAGGCAAGATCCCCACAGATGGTTTTTCAGAGATATTAGAGGCACAGGTATAAGGAGGTGAATATGGAGGTAAATTCAGTAGCATACAACACAGTGGCAGGTAACACACAGGGGACAAAAAAATCCACTACAGTGAGCAAGGATGATTTCCTCAAGATCCTTGTGACCCAGCTCAAGTATCAAAATCCCCTTGAGCCACAGAAGCCTGAGGAGTTTCTTACCCAATTATCTCAGTTGACCCAGGTAGAGCAGCTACAGAATATGGCCAGTGCATTGGAGGCAATGAAGAAATCCATGGAGCAGTCTAATATATCCCAGTGGATATCAACGGTAGGTAAAAAGATGAATGTTGCAAGCAGTAACCTTAGTAGGGGTGATGTGGTATACATTAAGCCAGAGGCAGATTTTGATGAGGTAATCCTTACAAAAACAAACCTCGTCACAGGCTCGAAAGAGGCTGTAACATTTAAAAAGGGCGACCCACTCGTGTATAAACATGAAGGCGATGATGCAGTGGCCATATCTGTGACAGCCATAAAATCCAATAAGGCCATTGGTTGCAAGACAGATGTCTACAGGGTGATTGCAGGTGTAAATATTGAACAGGGGATACCACTACTTGTGGCAGGTAACGGCGATACATACACAACAGATAAGATAAAAGAGATCCAATAAAGATAAGGAGGTTTTATTATGTTAAGTTCACTCTTTTCAGGAATAAGCGGTCTGGTGACAAACGGTCAATCCATTAATGTGGTGGGCAACAATATAGCAAATGTCAATACTGTAGGTTACAAGGCAAGCAGGACAACATTCCAGGATGTATTGTATCAGTCCATAACCAGCGCAACCGGGACAAGTCAGGTTGGAAGGGGCTCTGCCTTAGGCTCTGTTGATACCCTTTTTTCCCAGGGTTCATTTGAGAGCACCAGTGAGGCAACAGATCTGGCAATAGGTGGTAGTGGTTACTTTATATTAAAGTCACAGGAGAACGATATGCTCTATTATACAAGGGCAGGACAGTTCAGATTCGATAAGGAAGGCAAGATGGTAAACCCGGGGGGCTATATTGTCCAGGGAAAAGAGATTGATAGGACAACAAAGACACCTGTGGGTGTGAGTAAGAATATCGTCATCTCACCTGAGCCCAGTGAGCCAAAGGCCACAGAGAAGATAGGCATGGCAGTAAACCTCCAGTCTAATGCCACATGGAAGGGTAGCATTGGCAGTCTATCCGGGGCAGGGACATCCTTATCAAATATAGGTGCAAGCTCTGGTAAATATGTCAGGATAGGAGACTATACAGCCACAGTAAGCGGTGGTACCCTTACCCTGACCTTAGAAGAAAAAGGGCCTGACGGAAACCCGACAGGTGTTACAAAGACCTGGTCAGGGGCAATTGAAAAATCTACAACATACACAGACTGGAAGGGTTCGGGCATAGATATTACAACAGCCTCAGCTATTGTCAACGGTACCCAGACGTTCTCCACTACAGGTTTTAAATATACATATGAAAGCGTAACATCCAATCCCACAACCACCTCTAACTATTCGTCTTCCATATCTGTCTAT
>ERZ795047.1691-NODE-1691-length-22689-cov-5.026597_pt1 | contig 22689 bp, 20 predicted proteins | sample MGYA00375131_ERZ795047 | MGnify/ENA primary metagenome ERZ795047 (study PRJEB30176, sample SAMN05720228) | activated sludge metagenome | isolation source: Anaerobic digester | place: Japan | collected 2015-05-20 ...
TCATGGTCGTTTTCTAATTTTAAACGAAAAGTGGCACCAGGTAACAATTCTTCAATTGTTCCTCTGACTTCCACTACTTCTGTATTTTTTGACATGACAAGGTAATTTTAATCCACTGTCAATTTTGATTAGAGTGGATAAACCTAGCGACATTTTACATTAATCTTAAAACTATGTCAAGAGAATATAAAGAGCTAGGCTGTGAATAAGTTAATTTAGCTAGTTTTTATACAAACAGAACTAATAAATCTAAAGCACAACTTGATGGCTCTATTGCGAAATTAATGCGAGAACAGTTAGACAAAATAATTGAACAAGCTTCTGGTGAAAAATATCAACTTCTTAAAAATCAATACTCTGCGCTCAAAACAATAGAAAAAGATTTAGCAAGACAAGTTAACAATGAAATAAGAAAACAGTCAAAAGGATTTTTTGATATTACTGATATTTTTACTGGCGAAGATTTGATTGTTGGTGCTTTGACAGCTAATCCGACCTTAGTTGGCAAAGGTTTGGCTGGTAGAGGAATTAAGGAAGTTATTAAATATTTAAATAATCCTAATCGTTATATCAAAAAAGCATTTGATATGTTGGAGAATCCGCCTGCTGACATTAGGGGTGCTATACAACAAGCTAATGAATACCTAAGTAAAAGAGTAGGTCTTACAATAAAAAACATATCTAAACTACCTCCAGAAGAACAAACTTTAAGAGGTTTTAATAAGGGAACTGTCCCTCAAACAGTAGATAATTCTCTTATCCAAGAAGCAAAGAACTTTGAAAGGGCTAAAAATCTTACACCTGAATATAGAGATATTGAAACCAAAGCATTTGATAAAATTCAATTAAAAGAAAATGAAATCTTATCAAAATACACTAAAGAAAATGGTAATTATATTAATGCTGATGATTTAAGAAAAGAATTTGTTGATGTGGGATATAATGGACAAAATGCTGCTGCGGTTCAAGAACCTGTATCGTATCTCTCTAAACAATTATTTGCAAACAATTTAAAAAATAAAGGTAAATATGCTACTTATTCAAGCGGTATGAGTGGAGCTGGGAAAACTACTGCTTTGAAAAATATACCTCAATATGGTACAATAGTAAAGAAGTCTGCTGTTGTTTTAGATAGTAATTTATCAAATCTTGATTCTACACTTAAAAAGTTTGCTCAAGCTGAAAAAGCTGGTAAAGAGAATGTGGTATTCTATGTTTATAGAGACCTGGAAGATGGGTTTGTTAATGGGGTTGTAAAAAGAATAAGAGACAACCAAGCAGAAATGGGAAGAATTGTTCCTACTAAAATTATTGCTGAAAACGCACCTGGTTCTCTCAATGTTGCACAAGAATTGCAAAAGAGAGGTTACAAAGTATATGTTGTTGATAATTCCTTAGGCAAGAATAAGGCAAAATTAAGTTCGTTTGATGAAATACTTAAAAAAGTAAATTATTCAGGAGATTTAAAAAGTAAATTAAATAATAAAGTTAAAGAATTATATGAGCGAGGAGACATCACCCAAGAACAATACAAAGCATACACCAAGTAGGTATACGCCAGAAGAAGAAAAGGAGTTAGATGAAATGGCTCAGGAATTTGTTGACGCTCTTAACTCTCAGAGTTGAGACCTTTTACAAGTTCTTCTGCCATATAGTCAAGTTCTTTGGTTTCTTTCTTTGAATAACGGACTTTTCTCATAAGTTCACTTTTTTGTTCTTTTGTGAGACCACCAAGACGAACTTCTGCTGATTTTTTTCCTCCTACTGAACCTAATTACCTCGCCATTTCTTTTCTAATATTTTTGTTTGTTTACTTCCAAATAATTTTTCTTCAGTTATAACATATATAAACATATTCTTACTTTATTAGAAATATACATAAAATTTACTCTAATATCGCCTTAATCCTTCTTACTCCAGCACTAGAAGCTTCTTCTTTAATAATTTTAAAATGACCAAGTACACCAGTATTTTCTACATGAGGACCACCACAAAATTCTGCACTGAAAACCTGCTCCGAACCTGCTAAAGGATCACTAATCTTATATACTTTTACCATCTCACCATATTTTTCTAAATCAAATGATCTTACAGTAACAATATCTTTAGCTTCAATTTTAGGCATTTCCATCATAGTAACAGGAATTTTTTCAGCAATTTTTTGATTAACTAAATTTTCTACAGCTTTAATTTGTTCAGCGGTCAATTTTTCTGGCCAATTAAAATCAAAACGCAAACGCTCAGCAGTAATGTTACTTCCTTTTTGAACAATATCTGCTCCTAATACATGACGAAGTGCAGCCAAAAGTAAGTGTGTGGCAGTATGATATTTAGTAGATTGTTCTGAATCATCTGCTAGACCGCCTTTAAATTTTTGTTCAGCGCCAACACGAGAAAGTTCTTGATGTTTGGTAAAAGCTTCAGTAAAACCTTTTTTATCAATAATTAAATTATTTTCTTTAGCTAATTCTTCAGTCATTTCCAAAGGGAAACCATAAGTATCATAAAGTTTGAAAGCTTGTTTACCAGAAATCTCAGTAATTTTTTGACCAGTTTTTTCTTGAGCTATTTGAAAACCTTTTAATAATTTTTCAAATTCTTTCAAACCATCTTCCAAAGTTTTTCTAAACTTTTCTTCTTCAGTTTGTAATTCACGCAAAATATAATCTTTTTTCTTTATTAAATCTGGATAAGCTTCTTGATATTCTTCAATATAAAGTTTAGAAATTTCTGAACAAAAATTATTATTAATACCTAGATCTCGAGCAAAGCGAACTGAACGACGAATTATTCGTCTAGTAAAATAACCTTGATCTTTATTTGAAGGAATCGCTCCATCAGCAATCAAAAAAGTAGCTGCTCGTAAATGATCCAAAATAACCCGAAAAGCATAAGTGATTTTTTCACTTTCATTATATTTTTTGTTAGTTAGTTCTTCTAATTTATTTTTAACTTTAGTAAATAAATCAATAGCAAACATATCTGAATTATTATTCAAAGCAGCCATTATTCTCTCCAATCCTCCACCAAAATCAATATTTTTTTGTTTTAGTTCTTCAAAACCCTTAGCTGTTCTTATATATTGCATAAAAACATTATTACCAATTTCCATAAAACGACCACAATCACAATTAACATGACAAGGCTGATCTTTCCATAAAGATTTTTCATGTAAACCTAACTCTGAACCAAAATCCCAAAACATTTCACTATCTGGACCACCCGGCTCACCAATTGGCATTTTTTCTGGAATACCAGCGCGACTCCACCAATTTTTTGTAGCATCATAATAAAATATTTTTCCATCTTGCAAACCTTTTTCTTCAGCATTATCAACAATTTTAGCTTCTATACCAATACTAGTAAATTTATCTTGCCATAATTTAGCTGCTTCCTCATCACGAGGAATATTAATTTCTGCATCTCCTCGAAAACAAGTAATAAATAATTTATTAGGATCCAGACCAATTTCTTTTATCAAAAATTCAAACATCCAATCAATTTGTTCTTTTTTAAAATAATCTCCCAAAGACCAATTTCCTAGCATTTCAAAAAATATAGTGTGACGATTATCACCCACAGTCTCAATATCTTGAGTACGAAAACACTTTTGAGAATCAGCAATTCTTTTACCAGCTGGATGACTTTCTCCTAACAAAAAAGGGATCATTGGTTGCATTCCAGCGCTAGTAAAAAGTGTCGTAGGATCATTTTCAGGAATCAAAGAAGCTGAAGGAATAATCGCATGACCCTTAGATTTAAAAAATTCTAAATATTTTTGACGAAGTTGTTTAGAAGTAAGCATAAATTACTTATTCAAATTATTTATAATATGATTAATTTTTTATTTTTTAATTTTGTTATATCTTAGCCAGTTTATCTAATAAAGTCAAAATAGTTACCCCTATCATCCTGAGCAAAACAAAGTAAAACTTAAAAGTCTTTTATTAAAAAATATATAAAAGATCTTTCTTGCTTATTCTTAAATACAATAATTTCATTCAACTCATTTTATTCAAAATAACAATATTTAATCTTTTATATATTTGAAAGCAATAAAAATTATTACTCCCACCAACAAAAATATTCCCAAACCAGAGACTAGCATATTAGGAACTAATGATGGCTGCTCTACGCCAACATAATTTACAGTATTCATATTTTTATTTTATTACTCCCCCGCCCAGACAAACTCGGTTTTTGTAAATAACCGCAAATTGACCTGGAGTAGCTGCGCGTTGAGATTTTTTAAAAATAATTTTATTATTTTCTACAATACAATTTTGTAATTCTTGACGATGACGCAATCTAACTTTAACTGGTAAAGGAAATTTTGGTTTAATTCCAACAATCCAATGAAAATCTTCCACTTCAATTTCTTTTGTCCATAATCTAGAATCATCTTCATAACCAACTAATAATTGATTAGTCGTCTGATCTTTTCCTACTACAAATAATGGTTTAGTGCCACCAGTTTGAGAAAAACCATGTCGTTGTCCAAGCGTATAAAAAGCTAATCCATCATGTTCACCAATTTTTTCTCCAGTAGTAGATAATATAATATCACCAGATTTTGTTTTTATTTTATTTTCTAAAAATTCTTTCATTGATACTTCTCCTATAAAACAAATTCCCATACTCTCTTCTTTAGTTGAAGTTGGTAAAGCAAATTTTTTAGCTAATTTACGCACCTCTGATTTGGTATATTTTCCCAAAGGAAACAAAATTTGACTTAATTGTTCTTGATTGAGTTGGTGTAAAAAATAAGTTTGATCTTTATTCTCATCTTTAGCTCTAATTAGATTGTAAATTTTAACTTTTGACTTTGAAAATTTTTGTTTTATAGTAGCATAATGTCCAGTCGCAATTTTATCAAAGCCTAATTCTTTTATTTTATCCAGCCATACTCCAAATTTAACAAATTTATTACAAAGTACATCTGGATTTGGTGTTCGTCCTTTTTCATATTCAGCATACATGTAATCCAAAACTTTTTCTTTATATTCTTTAGTAAAATCTAATCGTAATAAGGGAATATTTAATTTTGCTGCCACTCGCACTGCATCTTGATAATCTCCACGCCAACAATCACCATCAGTTTCATTATAATTAATCATAAAAGCGCCAGTAACATCATAACCTTGTTTTACTAATAAAGCTGCAACAACCGAAGAATCCACACCACCAGACATTGCTACTAAAATTTTCCCTCTTGACTTCATAATTCAACTGGTTTTATCTTTGATTTCAAATAATCTCTATAAACTTCCTTACTCATAGTTTGAAAATTATTGTCTTTAATAATTTTTTTAGCTGTATCAGTGTGCACATAAGCAAAATAATCTGACATATTGCGTAAATGTTGATTCCAAAGCGCATCATTATCTTTCATAAATTTCCAAGCTCGATCAAGACCTTGTTTACCAAAAATATCTAATTTATCTGCATCGCGTAAAATCCAAGCTGTGTCATAATCATCAGCAGCATTATTCCAATGATATCTAACTGCATATAATAATTCTTTCTTTTCTTCATCATTCAAAATAGCAAAATTTTCATCTTCACGAAACCATTCTCGTAACATTTCATAAGATAATTCATGATGTTTTCTAGTATTTTCTCCTGGATTATCTTCTCTTGTTCGTCCAATATCATGCAACCAAGCAGATAATTCACACAAAAAAATATTACGAGCATTTTCTTTTTTAGCAATTTCTTTAGCCCAATTCACAACTCTTTCAATATGATCTATTCCATGAGCTGGTTCAGGATAATTTAAAAATAAATTTCTTACTTTTTTAGAAATATAATTAATAAAATTTTTTTGTTCAGAAGTATAATCTTGTTTCATATATTTTATAATTTATTCACTTTTTTTAATTTCTGCGCCAATTGCTTGTAATCTTTCTACTAAATTTTCATAACCGCGTTCAATATGTTCAATATTATTAAGAATTGTAGTATTAGAAGAAATCAATCCAGCAATCACAAGACAAGCGCCAGCTCTTAAATCAGTAGCTTCAACTTCAGCACCTTGAAAATTTGTTGGTCCGTTAATACTGGCTACATTGCCTTCTATTTTTATATTTGCACCCATACGATTGAGTTCAGGAACATGTCTAAAACGATTTTCAAAAATTGTTTCTTTCATCTCACTATTTCCTTTAATCATAGCAAGTAAAACAATTGTTTGAGCTTGAAGATCAGTTGGAAAACCAGGATAAGGTAAAGTTATTATATTAGTTGGTTTAAAATTATTAAGATCAGCTTGAACTTGAACTTCATCACCATTAATCTTAAAATTTATGCCTATTTCTTCTAATTTAGTTTTAAAACTAGTTAAATGTTCCATATTAACTCCCTTAACCACAATATTTCCTCCAGTCAAAGCAGATAAAATTAAAAAAGTTCCAGCTTCAATTCGATCAGGAATAATATTATATTCACAAGGAAATAATTTTTCTACTCCTTCAATAATAATTCTATCTGTGCCCAAACCAGTAATCTTCGCTCCCATTTTATTTAAAAAATTACCTAAATCTTCTACTTCTGGTTCGCGCGCAGCATTATTCAAAATAGTTATTCCTTTGGATAAAACAGCTGCCATAATAAGATTTTCTGTGCCTGTAACAGTAGGAAAATCAAGATAAATTTCTTTACCAATCAAATTTTTAGCTTTGGCTGAAATAAATCCATGTTCAGTTTTTATAGTTGCTCCTAATTGTTCAAAACCTTTTAGATGAATATCTATTGGTCGATTACCAATCGCACAACCACCGGGCATAGATACACGAGCTTCACCTCGATGAGCCAAGAGTGGTCCCATAACTAAAAAAGAAGCTCTCATAATACTAACTAATTCATAAGGCGCTTCCAAAGTTTGCAACCCATTATTTATTATTTTATAAGAATTTTGAGCAATTTTTTCAATTTTTAAACCAAAATGTTCCAACAATTTAATCATAACTTCCACATCTTTTAAAGCTGGAACATTATTTAAAAAATATGTTCCTTCAGCAATTAAAGTACAAGCTAAAATTGGTAAAGTAGCATTTTTAGCTCCACTAACTGGCAAGACTCCTGACAAAGTTTTTCCTCCCTGAATAATATATTTCCCCATAAAAGTTGATTTTATAGATAATTTACAGTAGTATTATTGTATAGCAAAAAACAAACATAATCAAGTTGAATTTTTTATGGATTATCCTAAAACAAATTTAAATCGCCGAGTACGCATAATTATAATGTCATTTTTTATTTTTTCTTTTTTTGTTATTTCACCAATTGTTATTTCTTATACTGTTGGTTATCGTTATGATTGGAAAAAACGAGAAATTAAACAAACTGGAGTAATCAACATTGATATTAAACCCAAAGATTCAAGTATTTATTTAAATAATATAAAAATAAACCAAACTATTCCTATTAAATTAAATAATCGTGCTCCTGGTATTTATAATGTAAAAATTCAAAGAGAAGGCTATCATGACTGGATCAAAGATGTAAATATAGAAAGTAAAAAAACTACTTATATCAAAGATATCACACTTTTTAAACAAAGTTTACCAATTAAAATTTTAGAAGATATAGATCCCTCAAACATTCAAAATATTTATCCTAGTCGCAATGGTGTTTATATTATCATTCTCACAAAAAAAGATTCAATTTTTGAATTATTCTTATATAACACTAACAATAAAAAAATAAATCAAATTATTCGTGAAGAAGTCATGACTGACAATCTAGAAGTTAATTGGTCTCAATATAGTGATTTTGCCATGATAAAAACTATTAAAAAAAATAAAATAAATATTGAAATTTTTAATCCAAATAATCCAGAATTATCAGAAAATTATTCTTTTAATAAAGATATAAATTCTTATCAATGGTCCAACAATCAACATTCAGGAATTTTATTTGTAAATCAAAATAATAAAATAATAAAATTAAGTAATAAAAACAAAAATAATTTAGCAACAACTACTTCCTCTGTCTGGTATGTAGATAATCAAGAAAATATTTGGATTTTAGAAAACAAAAAATTAATAAAAAATAATCTTGATTTTTTTCATTTATCTGAACCAAATATTCAAAAAATAATTTATTTTAAAAATAAATTTATCTTAATGAAAAAAGAAGAAAAAGTGCTTGCTGGTACTTTGAAAGATTCCCATGTTATTATTAATTATGAAATAAATATTGATAATCTCATACCTTATTCTGATAATAATGGTTGGTTTGCTTGGACACCTTGGGAAATGTGGTCTCTAAAAGAAAATGGTGAATATGAACTATATACTCGCACTAGTGAAGTTATCAAAAATATTTTATCTACAGAAAATAATGACACTACTTTAATTTTATATAACAATCGTCTAGTTGGTTTCAATTCTCGATATTTCACCAATCATGAACTTCTAAAAAATATTGAAATTTATAGTATTGGAAATAATATCAAAAATAGAAAAATTTATTTTTTTGGTAAAATTGCTAATATCTTAGGAATTTTTGAAATGGAATATTAAAATTTTTAATATAATAAAAACAAAATCCCTCCGCTATTATAGCGGAGGGATTTTTCTTATCTATTTATGATAAATGTTTGGAAACTAATTTAGTCATTTCAAACATATTTACTTCTTTCTTACCGAAAATTGGTAATAATTTATCATCTGCAAAAATATTTCTCTTATTTTCTGGATTTTGCAAATTATTTTTCTTAATATATTCCCAAAGTTTTTTTACTACTTGTGCACGAGGCATTGGTCCTTTGCCGACAACGGCTTCTAGCTCAGAAGAAACTGTCATAGGTTTCATCAAAGCTGGATTGATTTTTCTTGGCATAATTTTTTAGTTAAATGACTAAAATTTAAATTAACAGTAACATTATAGCATAAACTGATACTTCTGGCAATAGAAAATCTCAAATTGTGTATATCTCATCTACACAAGCCATCTTTACTGTCAAGAATAATTATTATATAATATTGATAGTTTAAATAACTTTTTTAGAAAAAAACAATTATTATGGCTCTATATTTAAAATATCGACCTCAAGATTTTTCTTCTATTATTGGTCAAGAACATATTGTCAAAACTATTTCCAATCAAATTATTCATAATAAGATAAATCATGCTTATCTTTTTTCTGGTCCCAGAGGTGTGGGAAAAACAACTTTAGCTAGAGTTATTGCCAAAGCAGTAAATTGTGAAAATCGCCAAGATAAAAATTTTGATCCTTGCAATCAATGTTCTTCTTGTCAAGAAATTACTCAATCTCGAGCTATTGATGTGATTGAAATTGACGCAGCTTCTCATACTGGAGTAGATAATGTCAAAGAAAATATTATTGACAATGTACAATTCAAACCTACTAAATCTAAATACAAAGTATTTATTATTGATGAAGTTCACATGTTATCTACCAGCGCTTTTAATGCTTTACTAAAAACTTTAGAAGAACCACCAGAACATATTATTTTTATTCTAGCTACTACTGAACTTCATAAACTTCCAGCTACTATTATTTCCCGCTGTCAACGATTTGCTTTCAAAAAGATTCCGCATGAAACTATGAATAAACATTTAGAAAATATTGCCAAAGCAGAAAAAATTAAAATCACCAAAGAAGTATTAGAAAGAATTATTAACAAAAGTGATGGTTGCGCTCGCGATGCGATTAGCTTGCTTGACCAACTTATGGCTACTGGTGAAAAAAATATAGATTCTGAAACAGCCAGTCTTGTACTTCCCAACACTAATATTGAAAAAACCTTTACTTTTGTTTCTTCTTTGATAAACAAAGATATTGAAAATGGAATGAATTTAATAAAAAGTTTAGTAGATGATGGAATTAATTTTAATCAATTTAATATTGATTTATTAGAATTATTACACGCAATGATGATAAATAAAGCTGATCCTCAAGCTGCTTTTATTCTTGATGTTAATGACAAAGTAAAAAAAGAAATTGATAAAATTAATCAACAAATTAGTTATACAGATTTAATTATTTTAATTGATTTAATAATGAAACGCAGTCAACAAATCCGTCTTTCCCCCATTCCTGAACTGCCTTTGCAATTAGTACTTTTAGAATGGTGTGAAAAAAAAGAAAATAATCAAGATGATAATAATTTTACTACTCCAAATAAATCTAACAACGAAAAAAAAGAAATAACTAAAAAAGAACCAATCACTAAAGAAAATAAAGAATCAACAAACAATAAGGCTTCTTTAACAAAAGAAAATAAAAAAACTTCTTTTACCGAAAAAGTAAAAAATATTGTTAACAAACCAATTGAATTTTCTTTAATTGATATAGAAAAAAAATGGACCAATTTTATTTCTCAAGTAGAAAAAGAACATCCTTCTCTTATTTTTATTCTCAAAATGTCTGAAATTTTAAATTTAGAAAATAATTTATTAAAAATTGGTGTACAATACTCTTTTCATGCCAATAAATTGAATGATAAAATTTGTCAAAGAAATCTAGAAAATATTATGTCAGATATTCTCGGACATAAAATTCGTATAGAAGCAGTTGTTCAAGAAAAAGAAATAAATCAAGATAAAAACGATATTCAAAATTTAGCTTCCAGTTTTGGTGGCGAAATAATATCTTAACATTAACTTTTACAAAAATATAAACTAATTCCGAGATCGTCTAATGGTAGGACTTCGCCCTCTGGAGGCGAATATCATGGTTCGAATCCATGTCTCGGAGCCAAATTTAACGATATGAGCTCATTTTTAAAAGATGAAAGTGTTCACTCGTCTAATCCCGCCACAATTTTTCTGAGAATATGGAGGCGAATATCATAATTCCAAAATTGTTTTTTAATCTTTGTTAAAATATTTTTACTATGAACAATATTATTGATGGTAAAAAAATTGCTAAAAAAATAGAAACCAAATTAAAAAAAGAAATTTCTAACATGAAAACCAAACCAAAATTGGCCATAGTTTTGGTTGGAGATGACTCCCCTTCTCAAGTCTATGTAAACAGAAAAAAAGAAGCAGCCAAAAGAATCGGAATAAATTTTGTTCTTTATAATTTTCAAAAAGATATTAAACAAGAAAAATTAATTTCAGAAATAAAAAATATTCAATCTAAATTTAAGCCAAATGGTTTAATAGTCCAACTTCCTTTACCACAACACCTTTATGCTTCAAAAGTTTTAAATGCAATTGATCCTAAAATTGATGTTGATTGTTTAACAGATATCAATCAAGGTAAGCTATTAATGGAAAAACCTTTTGTTGAACCTCCCACACCACTAGCAGTAATTACTATTTTAGAAAATTTAAAAATAAATTTAAAAGGAAAAAATATTGTTATTATTGGTACAGGTGTTTTAGTTGGTAAACCTTTAGCTGCCATGTTACTCAATCGTGGAACAACTGTTATTGGTTGTAATAGTCAAACTAAAAATATTAAACAAAAATGTTTGAATGCAGATATTATTATCACCGCTGTTGGTAAAAAAAATATTTTGACTGCTGATATGGTAAAACAAGGAACAATAATCATTGATGCTGGAATTACTATGCGAAATAAAAAAACTGTTGGCGATGTAGATTTTGAAAATGTTGTTAAAAAAGCTAAATACATAACTCCTGTACCGGGTGGTGTAGGACCAATTACAGTGGTTGAATTATTAGCTAATACTGTAAAATTAAGTAAATTAAAATCCGCTAATTAGCGGATTTTTTGTAAAACATTTTTTAAATCTTCCTTAGTATTTACTTTTACTAATTCTTTTTTTAAATCTTTTATTCCTGAAAGACCTTTGAAATATAATAATAAATGTTTTCGAAAAGTTTTCAAACCAAATTGTTCACCATAATGTTCTAAATGCAATTGCGCATGATTCAAAACAACTTTTTTTATTTCATTAATATTATGTTTTGTTTGTAATTCTTTATTATTTAAAAATATCCAAGGATTACCCAAAGCACCTCGTCCAATCATTATGCCTTCAGCTTGAGTAATTTTCAAACATTTTTCAATATCTTCCTTAGAATTAATATCACCATTAGCAATTAAAGGAATTTTTAAAAGTTTTTTTACTTTTCTAATTTTTTCCCAATTAGCTTTTCCAGAATATCCTTGAATTTTAGTTCGTCCATGAATAGAAATTAAATCTGCTCCTGCTCTTTCTAATTTAGGAGCAAATTCTAAAATTTCCTCATCACTTCTCCACCCCAACCTAGTTTTTACACTTATAGGAATTCCTAAATTTGCGTTTTTAAGGACTTTTACTATATTTACAGCTCTTTCATGATCTTGCATAAGAGAAGCTCCGGCTAAGTTTTTTTTCGTAATTTTTGGTACCGGACAACCCATATTAATATCTATTCCATCAGGATGATATTTTTCAACAATAATTTTTGCTGCTTGAACCATTTTATTTGGATCACTTCCAAATATTTGAATTACAATCGGTCTTTCAATTTCCTCAAACTCACACATTTTCAAAGTTTTCTCATTTCCTCTAATAATAGCTTCAGCACTAATCATTTCACGAAAAATAACAAAATTCTTTCCTGCTACTTCACGACATATACGACAAAACGGACTATCAGTCATATCAGCCATTGGTGCCAAAGCAATAATTGGTTTTTTATTTTGAATCCAACTCATAATTTGCTTTATAATTTTGTCATTGCTATAATAAATTCCATAATAATACATTATTTTAATAAATACAAGACAATAAAAATATAAAATCATTTCCTTGTGGAAAATTAGAACAATTTATTTTTTATAAAAATGATAAAAATTATTATTTATATTTTCATCTTAATCAGATAATAAGTGGAATAAAAGAAAAAATAATTTTTAATAAAAACTTATTTTCAATTGAATATTTTGAAAAAGTTTATGAAAAAATAATTATAAATTAAAGTCTAAAAAAATAAATAACTCTCTATTTATTTACTTTGAAAAATTATTGAGAATCTGCTATAATAAAAACTACAAAATTTGAATAAATAATTAAAAAATATGAAAAAAAATCTATTTCTAATTCCCTTATTATCACTAATATTTTTAACTGGCTGTACAGTATATTCTAGTGATAATCCCGGTTTATTTTCCAAAAAAAGAATTTATAAAATAGAAATTATAAAATCTATTGTTAATACAAACTCTTTTCAATATGAAAGCAAAGAACGAGAACTCCTGCCAATTGATCTACTAGACAAAGCTCAAATACAATACGAAAAAAATAATAATAAAATAACTAAACTGGATGGCGTAATTACTACTGCCAGTAAACAATGGAATCTCTATGTTAATGATCAAAAAACTGATTTATCTACTACTATCCCGGGAGATAGTAAAATTGAATGGCGTTATGAAATAAAATAATAAATTTATAATTTTTAATTATTTCTATATGGGAAAAGATAGAGTTCAAAAAAAAGAAAACAAGAAAAAATCAACTAAAAGTCTAAAAGAAAAACGCGCTGAAAAAAGAGAAAAATATAAATAAACAAAAAATCACCTTCATTGGTGATTTTTAATTTTCTAAAATATTTTAGAAAAAATTAAAAATATTTAATTGTTAATTTAGCATCAGTAGTTACATTTAATCCTAATTTTCTTAAACCATTTTGATCTCCTGCAGATAAAATATGAGTTGTGTGAATTTCACAATTACGCAAATTTTTTAATTTGTTTAAACATTTTTTAGTAATTTCATTGGTAGAAGCGCTAACTGACAAAGCAATCAAAGTTTCTTCTACATTTAGACTTTCTGTTTTTTCACCTAAAATTTTTGTTTTTAAATTATTAATATCTTGAATTACAAAAGCTGGTAATAATTTTACTTCATCAGAAACTCCTGCTAATACTTTGATAGCATTTAAAATAGCAGCTGATTCAGCATGTAAAAGTGAAGAATTTTTACCTGTTATAATTTTTCCATTTGGTAATTCAATTGCTACCCCACAAAAAATACCTTTATTACCTTTACCTTTATTTTCAGCATCTATTGCTGCCTGACGAGCTGGTTCTACTACTGCTCGATCATTTTCTTGTAAACCAACTTTTTTCATTATTTCAATTATTCTATTTAAAGTAGTTTTAGTTTCAATACCTTCTATTTTTTCTTTATGATATCTAAAATAACGACGAATTATTTCTTGTTTAGCAGCTTCACGACAAACTTCATCATCAATAATTCCAGAAGCAACCATATTAACACCCATATCTGTTGGAGAACGATAACCAAATGGTTTATTCTCACCAGTAACTTCTTTCATAAGACTGATTAAAATATCAAAATTCTCAATATCACGATTATAATTTACAGAAGTAATGTTATAAGCTTTTTGATGAAAAGGATCTATCATAACCATATCTAATAAATCTGCTGTGGCTGCTTCATAGGCAATATTTATTGGATGTTCAAGCTCAAGATTCCAAATAGGAAAAGTCTCAAACTTAGCAAAAGCAGATTTTATTTTTTGTTTTCTTTCTTGATAAATTTGAGTCAAACAAGTAGCCATTTTTCCAGAATTTGGTCCTGTACCAGTAACAATAATAATTTTATTTTTCGTTTCAATATATGGCTGTTCTAAATAACCTTCTAATACTTTGGGAATATCCAAAGGATAACCAGCAATTGGTTTATGTAAATAAACTTTAACTCCTAAATTTTCCAATTTTCTTTTAAAAATTTCAACATTCTTTTGTCCTTGATAAAAAGTAATCACTACTGAATTAACTTCTAAACCAAAACTTCTAATATCTACAATATCTTTCAAAGTTTGATTATCATAAGTTAAACCAAAATCAGCTCTAATTCTACCTTTTTCAATATCTTTGGCACTAACACAATAAATAATTTCAACATTGTTAAGTTGTTGTAATAATTCAATTTTAGCAGTTGGACGATAACCCGGTAAAACTCGTGAAGCATGTAAATCATAAGAAAGTTTCCCTCCAAATTCTAAATATAATTTATCAAATCTTTTTAATCTTTCTTGAATATGCTTTTTTTGTATTGATAAATATTTATCTGTATCAAAACCTACTTTTTTTACCATATTAAATAAAATTAAAAGACCCTCCGCAGATGGAGGGACTATTATTGAGAAACAATAACTCGTAGTTCAGCTTCTAAACCATGACCAAATTTTATTTTGATTTTATATTCACCAATTTCTTTAATTGGTTTATTTAAAACTACTTGTTCTGATTTAATATTAGATTTTATTTGTTTTTTTATTTCTTCAACAATTTTTGCTGATCCAATAGCAGAATACAAAGTACCTGTAGCACTAGCTTTAACTTTTATTTCTATTTCTTCACCATCAATTTGAGAAGCTTTTTTTTGATTAGCTTTTAATTCTTGTTCCATCAATTTATTTTCTCTTTCTTCACTTTGTTTTAATTGATTGATCAATTCTTTGGAAGCAATTTTAGCTAATTTTTTTGGTAATAAAAAATTACGAGCATATCCATCTGATACTTCTAATATTTGTCCTTTGTTTCCAGTACCTTTGATATCTTGTAATAATAAAACTTTCATACTTATGTATAATAACAAAAATTTGATTTTTTAGCAAGAAACTGATACACTTTGTTTAATCTTTATAAAATAATTTTAATAATTTTTATGAAATCAGGTTTTATTGCTCTTATCGGAAGATCAAATGTAGGAAAATCTACTCTTCTTAATACTCTAGTTGGTACTAAAATTGCTGCCACTTCTTTTCGTGCTCAGATGACCAGAAATATTATTCAAGGTGTTATGAATACTCCAGAAGGACAGGCAATATTTGTTGATACTCCTGGTATTTTTAAAGATCGTAAAAATCCTCTAACTGCTAAACTTACCAACAAAGTAAAAGAAACTATTGAATCAGATCTTGATCTGCTTATTTATGTAGTTGATCCAACCAGAGAAATTGGTGATGAGGAACGCGCTACTTTTGGTATGATCAGACATATTTCTACTCCAAAAATTTTAGTCATCAATAAATCTGATTTACCAAAAAAAGAAAGAAAATATCAAGAAGAGTATGAAAAAATGGCAACAGAATTTGATGCTACCTTTTTTTTATCAGCTCTCCGTAATACTCATGTGCAACCACTTCGTGATAAAGTAATGGAAATGTTACCTGAAGGTGAAGCTATGTACCCTGAAAATCAATTAACTAATATTGATAACTATTTTTGGATTGCAGAAATAATTCGTGAAAAAGTTTTTTCTATTTTTGATAAAGAAGTTCCTTATTCTATCACTGTAGAAGTAGAAAAAATTGAAGACAAGCCAGAAATTATGGTTATTTCCGCCAAAATTTTAACTGATGCTGAACGTTACAAAAAAATTATTATTGGACACCGCGGACAAAAAATAAAAGAAATAGGTCAAATGGCAAGAAAAGAACTAGAAACTTCAATAAACAAAAAAATTTTTCTAGAATTAGAAGTAGAAGTAGATAAACATTGGATAGAAAAAATATAAATTCAAAACCACCAACTAATCAAAAGTAAGAAGATAAAAAACCATAAATAATGGTTTTTTTGATTATAGAAAGAGTAATAATAAATAATATTATTTTATATTATTTTAAAATAATATTTTCTTTATTTATTTATTTAATAGTTATATTAAGTTATAAAAGTTGTATTTTATATAAACATTTTAATTACTAATAGGATTTTGTTTATTTAATTATTTTTTGTTTATTAAAACATTTTTTTCATCATTTTAATTCAACAACTATTGCAAAATTTCCAAAGCCTTTTGAATACCCAAATCAGTATAATTTATTTCACCATTTTTTTCATCAATTGAAATATCTTCATACATATTTTCTAAAACAATATCAGGTTCTATACCTTTTTTATCAATCTGTCTATTTAATGGAGTAAACCAACGAGCTACCGTCAATTTCAAAGCAGAACCATCAGCTAAAACTTGAAAATCTTGAACAGAACCTTTACCATAAGAAACTTCTCCAATCAAAGTAGCTAATTTATAATCTTGTAAAGCGCCAGCCACAATCTCAGAACCAGAAGCTGAACCTCCATCAATTAAAACCACTGTTTTTATTTCTGACAAACGATGAGAACCTCTAGTCTCATATTTATTTTCTGTGCCATCACTAAATTTTTCTAAAACTATCAAACCTTTTTTTACCCACTCACTAGCTATATCTACAGCAGTTTCCAAATAACCTCCGGGATTACTACGCAAATCTAAAATTAAGCCTTGAGGTTTTTTTGCAATAATATCTTTAACAGCTTTATCAAAATTACTCCAAGTATCTTGATTAAAATAATTAATACTTAAATAAGCAATAGCATTATCCATCATTTTCCATTCCACAGTTGATAAAACAATAATATCTCTTTTAACAATAATATCTTCCAAAACATCAGAATCAAAATGTCTAATATTTAATTTAACTGTTGTACCCTTTTTACCTCTAATTTTATTAACTGCTTCATCCAAAGTAATACCAAAAATTTCCTCATCATTAATTTTGAAAATTTTGTCCCCCTTTCTCAAACCAGCTAATTCAGCTGGAGAATTAGGTAACGGCGCTATAACTATTAATTGTCCTTCTCTGATTCCAATTTCAGCTCCAATACCTTCAAATTCACCAGACAAATCATTAGCAAATTCTTTAGCTTTTTCAGGTGAAAAATAAAATGAATTTTGATCTCCTAATCCAGCAACCATACCTCCCATAGCCCCATAAAATAAATCTACTTCATTTACTGGCTGATCTACATATTTTTCTTTAATAATATTCCAAACTTCCCAAAATTGTTCAAAACTAACTTTTTCAGACTTAGTTTTTCCATATAAATCTAAAACTTTACTAATTGAAACTTGACCATTTTCATTTAATAAAGCTGAACGCAAAGTTAAAAATCTACCCAAAATTATGCCAGATAATAAAACTAAAATCATTACTAATCCAAATAATATATATTTCCTACTTTTCATGTTAATAAAATTAAAAAATAAACAGAGCTATTATACTCTGTTTATTTTAATAAAGCAATTATTAATTTTATTTATTCCAACGCCAAGCATCATCTTCATCATCATCGTTATTAATAGGTTTATTAAAATCATTAAAATTAACAATTTGATCTGGTTTTATTTTTTTAGGACCATCAATTACTGATTTATTTTCTTTTTTGGCTGGAATATTACTTTCTTTATTAATCTGAATATCAGTTAAATCTTGCTTTTTTTTCTTTTTTCTTTTTTTCTTTTTTTTCTTAATCGCTACTAATTCAGAAGGTTGAGAATTTGTAGCTAAAATTGGTTTCTGAGCAATAATTTTTTGTTGATCAGCTTTTTTTTCGTTACTAATTGTTGTTGCAGTTGTTGGTAATAAATCATTTAAAGAAACAACTTCTTCTGTCTGAGGAATACTCAAAGCTGGTTCAATGATTTTTTCTTTTTTATGAGAAATAAAATCTTCTTTTGTTTTAGTTTCATCAGCTTCTTTTGTTTCTTCTTCTATTAAACCACTCCAACGCAATATTTTATCTTCAATATTTTCTCTTTTGTTACCATATCTTTCTCTAGAAACACGAACTACTTTATCATAACTTTCTGTAGGATGACCAATTGGACTCATAGTAATAGCACTAAAAGGTTGCGAGGCTACTCCATTTATCATTAATTTTAAAAGTATTTGAAATTTTGGTAAATTAACAATATCTGTTGCTAAAAATGTCGGAGAAAATTCTTTTTCTAATATTTCAGCATCATCGCCACCAATTCTAAAAGTTACTATTGTACCAACATTACCAAAAACTGCATCAGCCACAACTTCATCTAATTGTTTAACATATTGATGAGCCATAATTAAACTCAAACGATATTTACGAGCTTCAGACAAAATATTAACAAAACTTGGTGTAGCAAAGTTTTGAAATTCATCTACATATAAAAAGAAATCTTGTCGTTCTAATTCTGGAGTATCTACTCTTTCCATTGCAGCTAATTGAATCTGAGTAATAAGCATACCACCTAACAAACGACTATTATCTTCTCCTATTCTTCCTTTGGAAAGATTCATAATAAAAATTTTTTTATTATCCATTATATTCCGAATATTGATAGTTGATTTTACCTGAGCTACCATATTTCTAATCACACTAGCTGACAAAAACTGACCGATTTTATTTTGAATTGGAGCTACTGCTTCTTGAGCATATCTTTCATTATAACTTGCAAATTCTACTTGCCAAAAAGCTTTAACAACTGGATCTTTTACAGAACGAATAACTTTTTGACGATATTTTTTATCAGACAAAAGACGATTGATACCAAGTAAAGTTGAACCCGGATAATCTAATAAAGCTAATAAAGTATTGTTCAAAATATATTCCATTCTAGAACTCCATACATCTGGCCAAATTTTTTTGAAAACAGCCATCAATCCTGCTGCTACTAAATGTTTTTGTTCTTCACTTTTAATTTCTAAAATATTAAATCCAATTGGATAATCAGTATCTGCTGGATTGAAATAAACCACATCATTAATTCGAGAAGATGGTATATAATTGATAATTTTTTCAGCAAAATCACCATGAGGATCTACCAATCCAACTCCATGTCCAGCATAAATATCATGAAGAACCATATTTTCCATCATAGTAGTCTTGCCCATACCAGTCTTACCAATTACATACATATGACGACGACGATCATCTAATTTGATCCCAAATTTAACCATTTGATTGCGAAAATTTGTTTGTCCAAAAAAACAGATATCATCTTTGATTGTATCTGGACTTTTAACTTTTTTTAAATACGGTGTTGGCATAATTTATTTATCTAATAAAAATATTATAACACAAAAAAATACTAATTAAAATAGATAATCACCTTAATTCATATTTTCTAAAAAATAACAATCTTATTAAATATTTTTAATTTTTATCTTGATAAAAATAGCCTTTATAATTTATTCACTAAATACTTCCACTTCATAAACCCAAACTTCTAAATCACCTTTTTCCCATTCATTAGCCAATAAACCAGCTTTTCTACAAAGTGATGATAAAAATTCTGTCTTATCAGGAATTTGTTCCCAAACTTGAGGTAAATAAGTAGCGCTGTTGTTATCTTTTTTAATAATTATACCTTGTTTAAAAGGAATAATTTTATTTAATAATTCAGCTATAGAAAAATATACTAATTTTTCTGGTTTTGTTAAAATAGAAATTTCAATACTAAGATTTTTTAATTCATCTTCTCTCAAAGGTAAAAAACGATTATCTGCAAAAGCAGCTGACAAAACATTGTCTATAATATCTTGATAAATCTCTTGTACAGGCTCAAGATGACCAATACAACCTCTCAATTCTCCTTTTATAGATAAAGTTACAAAAGTTCCTCGTTTATCTTTTAATTCTGAATCTAATAATTCTGTATTAGTTAAAAATATTTTATTACCAGTAAGATAATAATTTTCTAAAGTTTGACGAGCTAACTTTAATAAAAATTGTTTATTTTCTTGTTTCATACTTATATAATACGCTAAAAAAAGAAAAAATAAAACCCATTTTTATGTAAATGAGTTTTATAAAAATAATTATACTTTTTTTCTTTCTGCTCTTACTCGATCAACCTCAGTCAAAAGTTGTTTCCGAATGCGAATACTTTTTGGAGTAATTTCTAAATATTCATCTTCAGCAATAATTTCTAAACCTCGTTCAAGAGTTAATTCCATTGGTGGAATAAGTTGAATAGCAATATCAGCATTTGAAGCGCGCATATTAGTTAAATGTTTACCTTTGATAGGATTAACTGTCATATCCCTACCTTTAGCAGTATTACCAATTACTTGACCTTCATAAACATCAATATTTGGTCCCACAAATAAGGTGCCACGATTTTGTAAATTAGCCAGAGAATATGCCAAAACTTTTCCTGTCTCACCAGAAATCATTGAACCAACATCTTGTTTGTTAATTTCACCCACATAAGGCATAAAGCCAATCATTTCACTACAAAGAATTCCTTCACCTCTGGTATCAATAATAAATTCACTACGATAACCAAGTAATCCGCGAGTAGGAATATGATAAACAAGTCGTGTTTGATTTTGTTTTGGTTGCATAGAAATCATTTGACCTTTTCTTTTAGAAATTTTTTCTATTACTGTTCCAGCTAATTCTTGCGAAATATCAATTGTAACTTCTTCAAAAGGCTCACATTTTATTCCCTCAATTTCTTTAATAATAACTTGAGGTTGTGAAACTTGTAATTCAAAACCTTCACGACGCATATTTTCAAGTAAAATTGCAATATGTAATTCTCCTCTTCCATAAACTTTATAAAAATCTACAGCAGAAAAATCAATTTTCAAACCTACATTTACTTCTAATTCTTTTTCTAATCTTTCTTTAATTTGACGACTAGTAACAAACTTCCCTTCTTTTCCAGCAAAAGGAGAATTATTAACCAAAAAATTAAGTGAAATTGTTGGTTCATCAATCTTGATTGCTGGCAATAAAGGAGTTTCTTTATCTACACAAATAGTATCTCCAATATAAATATCAGCTAAACCAGCAATCATCACAATATCACCAGCTACTACTTCATTTACTTCTTTACGATTAACACCTGTAAAAGAAAAAAGATTAGTAATAGTGCCAGAAATAATTTCTCCTGTTTGTTTCTTCACAAAAATCTTTTCTCCAACTTTAACTTTTCCTTGATAAACTCGACCAATACCCATACGACCAAGATAATTATCATAAGCTAAATTAAAAGGTTGAAAAACAAAAGGTAAATTAACTTCAGCTTTAACTGGTGGTACTACTTTTAAAATAGTATCCAAAAGTGGATCTAGATTTGACGACTCATCAGTTAAATTCATTTTAGCAATTCCCTGTTTAGCAATTGTATATACAGTAGTAAAATCTAATTGTTCATTACTAGCACCAAGATCCATAAACAATTCTAAAACTTTATCTTTAGTCCATTCAGGACGAGCGGCTGGTTTATCAATTTTATTAATAACCAAAATTGGTTTTAAACCTAAAGCCAAAGATTTTCGCAAGACAAATTTAGTTTGTGGCATTGGACCTTCTTGAGCATCAACTACTAATAAAACAGAATCAATAGAACGCAAAACGCGTTCTACTTCTGAACCAAAATCAGCATGACCAGGAGTATCTACAATATTTATTTTAGTTCCTTTATAAAAAACAGAAGTATTTTTGGAATAAATAGTAATACCGCGTTCTTTTTCTAAATCATTAGAATCCATAGAAATACTCTCATCAGTCACCATACCAGTTTGACGCATCAAAGCATCAGTCAATTTTGTTTTACCATGATCTACATGCGCTATGATTGCAATATTTCTTATTTCCATAATTAAAATATATTTTTCAAATTAGAAATAACGGCAAAATTATATATTATAAAGAACTTTTTGTCAATATTTTAGCCAAAAATTGACTAATTATTAATTTTAAATTTAATTACGATGCCAATAAACATTGGGGCAAAGAAGCAAAGTTCATAGATGAAAAATTGATTCCAATTATAACTTCATGGATAGAAAAGTATAAATATACAATCGATACTTTTAAAATTAATAATAGGACATTTTACATAGTAGAGAATGATATTCTATTGACCGATTCTAATTTCATCCAATTTGTATTAAACAGAATTGGTTCTT
>ERZ795047.1693-NODE-1693-length-22649-cov-195.226432_pt1 | contig 22649 bp, 21 predicted proteins | sample MGYA00375131_ERZ795047 | MGnify/ENA primary metagenome ERZ795047 (study PRJEB30176, sample SAMN05720228) | activated sludge metagenome | isolation source: Anaerobic digester | place: Japan | collected 2015-05-20 ...
CATTCCCAGGGAAAGAACATCAAGATCGAATCTGCACTTGAGGGCATGTCGATTCCTCTGCATTCAGGAGCAGAAAAGTATTTCAAGGAAAAGGGTGTTCTGAAATAAGCTAAAAGTTTTGGCTAACGGAAACTGGAATGCCATAGACGGCGCGGAACTTTTTCGTTTCGCGCCGTTTATTCAGGCAAAAACAACATGAAACAAGGGAGGATAACTGGCAAAAAATTGATCTTAGGGTGTTTGATCTTGGTCGTCGCCCTGAGTGTTATCGCAATGCGTCTTAGGATCGTGCCAGTCTTGATCATAAAGAACAGCCAAAACAAGACTGTTGCACGATTACCTCTCTATGATGGACAATTCATCCATCATTATATTCATTCGATTCATAAGACTGCGGTCGATGAATACTTCCAAATAAAAGGAAGAAATCTCGAACTTTTTCAAGTGAAGTACGATACATATGGCGTTGGTATGCCTTCTGACGGTGGGGAGGCTTTCACTATTGAAGATGGTCGTTTTGTCGTCAAGATGCACCGAACATTCTCCAATATCCCCATCCGAGTATCGATTATTCCTCAACATGGAGTCATAGTTGGGAATGAATTATTGTCTTTTACACAATGGATGCTGCCAGAATCAGAAGTTACCCTCTCCGCAGGGAGAATGCTGATATTTTACAATGGGAGGAGTTCTCCAAAATGAGTGATTTACCAATACATGAACAGGAAACTACCGGCGATGCTCAAGAGATTTTGAAGAAATTCGATAAAGAATCCAATTATAGAATCTATTCGGGTTTCTTTGCAAAGTTTATTTCAGCATTGGCGATCGCATTTTCTGTATTTCAGCTCTATACAGCGATTTTTGGAGTTTTAGATGCAATGCTCCAGAGATCGATACATCTTTCATTCGGCCTAGCACTTATATATCTACTTTATCCTGCTAGCAAGAAATGGTCCTTTAATAAGCTACATCCACTAGATGCGTTGCTTGCGGTGGCAGGAGCGCTCGCTCCTATGTACATCATAATAAACTACCAAAAGTTGGTATTGAGAGCAGGAACGGCTACCACGCTGGATATCGTTTTTGGCGTTATAGGAATATTGCTTGTGCTAGAAGCAGCACGCCGTGTTGTTGGTGTGCCTATGGTGGTAATCGCGGTTGTCTTTATCATCTATGCCTTTATTGGCCCATATATACCAGGCAAACTAGCACACCGAGGCGCAAATTTCGAGACTCTGGTGCAACATTTATATTATACGACCGAAGGTATTTTTGGGATTCCAATTGGCGTCTCGAGTACCTTTATATTTCTTTTTATTCTCTTTGGTGCATTTCTTGAAAGAACCGGTCTTGGTCAACTTTTCATCGACCTTGCTAATTCTGTGGCAGGCTGGGCAGCTGGAGGTCCTGCAAAGGTTGCAGTTATTTCGAGTGCTCTATTAGGCACAGTGTCAGGATCATCAGTCGCGAATGTTGTAGGTACAGGCTCCTTTACCATTCCAATGATGAAACGCCTCGGATACAAGCCTGAGTTTGCCGGTGCTGTGGAGGCAACGGCTTCTACAGGTGGCCAGTTGATGCCGCCCATAATGGGGGCTGCCGCATTCTTGATGGCAGAATTCACTGGTATTCCTTATTCCCGAATAATTGGTGCAGCGGTGGTTCCTGCGATACTCTATTATTTCGGAGTATGGGCTGGTGTGCACTTTGAGGCCAAGAAAAATGGGCTCAGAGGATTAAGTCGAGAAGAGCTGCCAAAACTCAAAAATGTGATCACGGAAAGAGGACACCTCATTATCCCTCTCATCGCAATAATTTATTTACTAGTATCGGGATATACACCAATGAGAGCTGCATTATGGGCTATAGTGCTTTCCATAATATCGTCCTGGCTAAAGAAAAGCACACGCATTCCTCCGATAGAAATCGTGCGAGCCTTGGAGGCTGGAGCACGTGCTGCTCTAGGAGTACTCGCAGCTACCGCATGCGCAGGTATCATCATAGGAGTTGTCACCCTAACGGGCCTTGGCCTCAAGCTTGGATCGGTGTTGGTTGATATAGCCGGAGGAAAGCTAATTCCAACACTATTCTTTACGATGCTCACGTCGCTAATACTCGGAATGGGAGTGCCGACTACTGCAAACTATGTCATCACTTCTACAATTACCGCCCCTGCTGTCATTATGCTTCTATCAAGAAAAGCAGGCTTAGATCCTTATGCTGTGGCGCCTGCGAATATTATTCTACCTGCTCACATGTTTGCATTCTATTTTGGCATCATTGCAGATGTAACGCCTCCGGTCGCTCTGGCGGCCTTTGCGGGAGCAGGTATTGCAAAGGCCAATCCAATGAAGACAGGCCTAAATGCATCAAAGCTTGCCATCGCAGCCTTTTTGGTGCCATACATATTCGTTATGAATCCTCAGATGCTTTTGTTCAACATCAACTTTTTATCTTTTGTCTGGATGCTAATAACAAGCCTTATCGGAATCGTAGCTGTCGCTTCTGCGGTCAATGGATGGCTGATGACGAATACTGTATGGTACGAAAGAATACTAGGATTTGTAGGTGGAGTATTGTTGATAGATCCAGGCCTTACAACCGACTTCATAGGAATTGGACTTGTAGCGATATTGTTCATCAGCCAATTTTTGCGCTCTAAAAAATTGAAAGTGAAGCCATCACCTTGATCGGTTCGATGGTATCTCAATATAGCAGCAAAAAAAGTACGTGGCTTTCAACGAAAGAGGCTGCCATCTAAGGTATGGCAACCTTTTTCGTTTTATATATTCCACTATCTAAGTTTCTTAGAGATAGGATTCAGCCGTCTTGAGGATATCGGCAAACACACCGCCTGCCGTCACTTCTGCTCCTGCGCCTGGACCACGTATAACAAGCGGGTTTTGAGAATAGCGCTTTGAAGTGATAACCACCATATTATCTGTGCCTGACAGACTATAAAATGGGCTGTCGGGTCCGAATGAGGAGAGGGAAAGCCGTGCCTCCATTGGTGTGACTATTGCAACATAGCGCAATACTCTCCCGGATCGAGATGCTGAATCGCAGGACTTTCTCATCATTTCATCCATTTCTGGCAAAAGCGCCAAGAATTCCTCAATAGATAAAGCATGGATTATCTGTTTTGGAACAAGAGATTCTATCTGTATCTGCGACTCTTCCAATGAAAAACCGGCTTCGCGCGCCAAAATGATCATTTTTCTGATTATATCTTTAGCGCTCAAATCGTCGCGCGGATCTGGCTCCGTATATCCGCGCAGCTTAGCTTCCGCAAGAAGCTCGGAAAAAGAACTGCCCTTTCCAAGATTGTTGAAAATAAAACTGATGGTTCCAGATAACACTGCCTCTATTCTTAAAATTTCATCACCTGATGCTACTAAGTCTTGAATTGTACCAATGACTGGCAGGCCAGCCCCCACTGTTGTCTCGTAGCGATAGGGTACATCCATATCTCGTGCAATATTCACTAATCTCTGATAATTGCTAAATGAGCCGCTATTTGCTCGTTTGTTTGGTGTCACAATAGAGATCGAAGCTGACAGCAGTGTTTCATAGTGATGTGTTATATCCTCGCTTGCTGTACAGTCGCAGAAACAAGCATTCTGAAGATTGAGGTTTAGTATCTCTCGGATAAAAGCAGAGATATCGGTCTTATTACCTGATTGCAGTGCTTCTCTCCAGTTTTCGAGATCGATTCCCTTGGAATCTATAAGCATATGTCGCGAATTTGCGATACCCGCTATTCGCACGCGAATCGACCGATCACGAAAAAGCCTCTCATGCTGTGCCGCTACCTGCGTAAGCAATGTGCTACCAATCAATCCTGTTCCCACAAGAAACACATTGACGGTTCGCACACCTGCAAGGAAAAAAGCGTCGTGGATGGAACACATCGCCTTATTTCGATCCAGAGCGCTTATTACTATTGATATATTTAGCTCAGAGGATCCCTGGGCTATGGCAACAACATTTATGCCATTTCTCCCCAGAGCTTTGAAGACACGGCCTGATATCCCGACTCTGTGCTTCATCATTTCGCCGACAACCGCAATTATGCTGAGATCTTGCTCGATGGATGGACGCTGAATGGTGCCCGAATCGATCTCATATTTAAATTCTTCTTTAAGAACAAGAGCACCTTTTTCAGCATCCTTAGGAAGCACAGCGCAGCAAATGGAGAGCTCGCTCGATCCCTGCGTTATTAGAATTATATTTATGCCTGCAGAGGCAAGGGCGGCGAACATTCTCGCGGCGATGCCAGCGACGCCTGGCAAACCCGGTCCCTGTAACAAGAGAAGAGATATCGATGGTATTGAAGCAATGCCACGGATAGGCCAGCTACTTGGTACTCCTTGTTTTACAATTCTTGTCCCTGGCTTATCCGGGCTAAAGGTATTCAGTATGCGAACTGGAATACCTCGATCCATTGCAGGCAGAATAGCCGGAGGATGTAAGACTTTCGCGCCAAAGTGAGACATCTCCATAGCTTCTAGATAGGATATCTCCGGTATAACAAATGCATCGGGAACCGCACGAGGATCGGCTGTCATGATACCATCTACATCGGTCCATATCTGAATTTCTTCAGCCCCAAGGCAAGCTGCTAGGATGCTTGCGGTAAGGTCCGATCCTCCTCGACCTAGGGTTGTTGTTACCCCATCCATTGTAGAGGCAATAAACCCTGTTACTACAGCGATATGCGTAAAATCAGCAAAAAATGATTTAACCCTTTGGATCGTCTCCGATTCTAGCCAATGCGCAGCGCCAAACTTATTATCGGTTATAATGAGCTTTCGTGCATCCACAACCTCGGCGTTTAAGCCAGCTTGAAACAAGGTCTGCACAATTATAGTTGCACTCAATCTCTCTCCGTAGGACGCAACCAGATCGAGAGTCCTTAGCGATAAGTCTTGTACCAACGAAATACCGAGCAGCAGAGAAGAAAGCTCGTCTAGAAGAACTTTTATCTCCACTGTGGCGATTTCTCTATACTGGGACTTCAGAAGAGCCGAGATTATCGAATAATGTCGTTCTCTAATGGAAGCAAATGCAGATTGCCAATCTCCACCTTCGCTTGCCAGCTTTGCTGAGGCAAGAAGTGTATCGGTAGTACCAGAGAGAGCCGACACGACTAGAATCTTTTCGCCGGATTTCTGCACAATGCTCACGAGTGACTTCAGAGCCTCAGGGCTGCCTGTAGATGTACCACCAAATTTCAGAATCTTCATGATCCCTCCTATTGGCGGCTACTATATCAGAATAAAACGATAAGCGAAAAGACTATTACAATACGAATTTATATATATTGCCTAAAAACTAGGCGCAATAAATCCTACGCCTAGTTTTCTTTATCCAAAACCAGCAAGGTAAATTTCAGCCAAGCACGGAGAGGAAGACTCCCGCTGCAACTGCCGAGCCAATGACTCCTGCGACATTTGGACCCATCGCGTGCATAAGTAAGAAATTGGTCGGGTCTTCTTTGGATCCCACGACCTGGCTAACTCTTGCTGCCATCGGCACAGCCGAGACACCCGCGGAACCTATGAGAGGATTCACCTTTCCGCCAGTGACCCAGTACATAATTTTGCCAAAGAATACTCCTCCGGCTGTTCCACAGGAAAAGGCAAAAAGCCCAAGGGCAATTATCATCAATGTCTGTGGGTTGAGAAAACGCTCCGCACTAGCGGTCGAACCGACCGACACTCCCAGGAAAATCGTGAGAATATTGATTAGCGCATGTTGAGCGGTATCAGAGAGTCTGTCCGTCACACCCGTCTCTCTAAATAGGTTGCCAATCATAAGTGAGCCCACGAGAGTAACGGCTGCAGGTAGCAATAGCCCTATCAAGATAGTGACAAATATGGGAAATACGACTCGCTCCGCTTTGGAGACTTCGCGAAGTTGGGCCATCTTTACCAGCCTTTCCTTTTTGGTTGTTAGTCCTCTCATAATAGGAGGCTGGATTAGCGGCACAAGTGCCATATACGAGTAGGCAGCAATAGCGACCGGACCCAAGAGCTCGGGTTTTAGACGCGAAGTAACATAGATTGCGGTTGGGCCATCCGCGCCACCGATGATTCCTATGCTAGCGCAGGCTTTGAGGTCAAATCCTAAATAGTAAGCGGCAATAAAGGGAATGAAAATACCCAGCTGAGCCGCAGCGCCGAGAAGAAGGCTCCAGGGATTTGCAATTAGAGGCCCGAAATCCGTCATCGCGCCTATACCAAGAAAAATAAGCGGCGGATATATTCCAAGCCTTACGCCTTCGTACAAATAATAGATAAGACCACCAACAAGACCATCCTTAGGCCCATCGGTAATTCCGCTCATTGGAAGATTGGCTAAAAGCATACCAAACGCGATAGGCACGAGCAGGAGTGGCTCGAATTCTCGCGCAATGCCAAGATATAGAAGAACACAGGACACAATGAGCATTATTAGCTGCCCCCAGGTCATTGCTATAAAACCTGTTGAAGCAATAAAATGAGACAAGAACTCTTCCATCTAGGAATCCCCCTAGTCTATGCTAGATCAACGAGCGGATCGCCTGTGTTCACTGCAGCGCTTGCAGGAACGCGGAGCGCAACGACCGTACCATCCTGCGGAGCAACAATTTCATTCTCCATTTTCATAGCCTCTAAGAGGAGAAGAACATCGCCACGCTTTACTTTTTGGCCAACTATTACTTTGAATGCAATAACAGTTCCAGGCATTGGAGCTTTTACCGTCAGGACAGAGCCGTTGTTTGCGGGCGCTGCATTAGCTGTATTGGAAGAACCCTGTCCAGAGGCAGTTGCAGCACTCGCGGGCGAACTCGCATTTGCTACAGGCTGAACATTAGCTGGTGCTGCGGAATAAGAAGTAGGGGCTGCGCCAAATCCGCTTCCTGTAGACTGTCGTACTCCACTGAGCTCCTCGACTGTTACATCATAGGACTTGCCATTTACTGTAATTCTATACTGTTTCATAATATAATTCTCCTTAGCTATTCTAGCGTTCATTGCGAGAAAGGCGCTCCACTCTACCCCATATTGGGGTGTTGAAGCCTTCGACGCTCTCAGTTGGTGACTGATGCACCTGCGTAATTGCAAAACTACCGAGTTTCGAACCACTTGCTTCGGCTACTGCCGCTGCAAGAACAGCGATCAATGCATCATCTTCCTCTACGACTTGGCTGCTAGCTGGTTGAGCTTGTTTTTTTGTAACTTCGACCATCTGCGGCAATGGTGCGGGGTGTTCATGTTCTCTTCGCTTTGTGACTGCAAAGAAGCGCGGAAAAGCTAGCAGAAAAAAAATCATGATGAATAGCGATACAAAGACCGTTATAAGTCCGACAATCATTATCATCCATGGGTTTGTCATGATAGGCCTCTCAAACAGGAATATTCCCATGCTTGCGAGAAGGCCGATTCTGTCTCTTCCCAAGCAGAGTATTCAATGCATTGCATAGACGCATCCTTGTATGAGCTGGATCGATGACATCGTCGACATATCCTCGCGATGCTGCTTGATAGGGATTCGCAAAGCTGCGTTTATATTCCTCTATCTTCTCCTTACGGGTTGCCTCTGGGTCAGCAGATTCTTCGATTTCCTTCTTAAAAATGATATTCGCTGCGCCCTCAGGGCCCATTACGGCAATTTCAGCCGTCGGCCAAGCAAAGACTTGATCGGCACCGAGATGCCGCGAGCACATGGCTATATAAGCTCCACCGTAGGCCTTGCGCAGAATCACGGTCACCTTAGGCACAGATGCTTCTGAGTAAGCGTAGAGAAGCTTTGCTCCATGCCTAATGACACCGCCATGCTCCTGCCCTATGCCTGGAAGATAACCAGCAGTATCGGACAGAGTAAGAAGCGGCACATTGAATGCGTCGCAGAATCGGATGAAGCGTGCGGCCTTATCGGAGGCATTGATGTCGAGCACACCAGCTAGATGCTTGGGCTGATTAGCTATTATGCCGATGGAACGGCCAGCAAGGCGCGCAAAGCCTGTTACTATATTCTTTGCGTAACCAGGCTGCACCTCAAAAAAGTCTCCAGCGTCCACCAGTCGAACGATAATGTCTCGAACGTCATAGGGCTTGTTTGGCGAATCCGGCATGAGCTCTGCAATTGAATCATCTACACGAGTCGGATCGTCTCCGATATCTATAATGGGAGGGTCTTCTATGTTGTTCTGTGGAAGATAGGACAGTAGCTTTCTGATTGCCTCCAAGGTCGATTGTTCATCGGGAAAGCTGAAATGCGATACGCCCGAAACTTCTGAGTGGATTTTGGCGCCTCCAAGTTCTTCCGGACTTACTTCTTCGCCGGTTACTGCTTTTATAACCTGAGGGCCAGTTATGAACATGTTGCTCGATCCTTCTGTCATAAAGACAAAATCCGTCAAGGCCGGCGAATAGACAGCACCTCCAGCACAAGGCCCCATAATCACGGAGATCTGAGGGATGACTCCAGATGCCAACGTATTGCGATAAAAAATCTCACCATAGCCCGAGAGTGCATCTACACCTTCTTGTATTCTCGCCCCGCCAGAGTCGTTTATTCCTATCAATGGACAACCAATTTTGACTGCGAGATCCATGACCTTGCATATTTTTGCCGCATGCATCTCACCAAGGCTTCCGCCCATCACCGTAAAATCCTGGGCAAAAACACAGACATTTCTGCCATTGACCATTCCATAGCCTGTAACGACTCCTTCACCAGGAGCATCGATCTTGTCCATACCGAGCTCGGTAGCTCGGTGTTCGACAAAGGTGTCGAGTTCCACGAAGGTGCCTGGGTCTAGCAGCATTTCGATCCTCTCGCGAGCAGTCATCTTGCCTTTTGCATGTTGCGCAGCAACCCTTTTGGGGCCACCGCCAGCAAGCACCTTTGCTCGGCGCTCCTCTAGTTCCTTCAACTTTTCTTCCATACCGACCATCCTTGTTGTAATGCCTCCAGGGAGGAGGCTGCTTTCTACGATAGTTATTTAGAGCGAATTCTACGTTCGTTCGCAAAGTTCGACAAGCACACCACCCGTCGCTTTAGGGTGAATAAAAGCTATACGGGCTCCTCCTGCACCGTATCTAGGTTCCTCATCGATTAGCCTTACGCCTTTTGCCTTGAGCTCAGATAAAACCTTATCGATATTTTCGACTCGGAAGGCCAGATGATGGACTCCTTGCCCTTTGGTGGCGATGAACTTGCCGATCGGACCTTCTGGATCGGTAGATTCAAGAAGTTCGATCTCCGTGTCTCCTATTGGCATAAAGGCGGTCTTAACCTTTTGGTCCAATACTTCTTCGATACCATTCAGTGGAAGACCTAGCGTGGCTTCCCATACCGAGAGGGCTGTATCGATTTTCTCTACCGCTATGCCGATATGATCAATCTTGAGGGCTTTCATGTGCTGCTCCTTTTGTTTCCTTTAGCTGAATCTTATGAAAAAGCGCCATTCCGGCGCTGTAGACATCCAGTTTTCGAAAGAATACCTGTTCTGCCAATTTGTTGCGAAGCTCTGAGACCGGAGGGCTGTTCAACATTTGACTTACTTCATCGAAAATGAATTGTCCTAGCTGGTATTTTATAGACTCCAGACGCTTTTTATCGAGCTCGCCAGTTTTCTTTAGTAACTCGAAGTGCTGAATTATAGCTTCAGATAATTCGGCTACACCAACTCCTGTTGCAGCAATGGTTTTTAGCACTGGAGGAATGGGAATCTGTTCCGAGCCAAAATAAATTGGCGTACTAGAATCTCTCCCGATGGAGGTACTTGCCTCTTTGGCGCTAATATTCGACCCTTCCACAAGTCCAGCATGATGCATAAAATTAGGATCTCGCGCAGCCAGCGTGTCTGGACCTCCGGAAGGCGCTTGCCCACGACTAAGCTGAGCTTGTGTTTCGAGCATAGCCCTGAGCTCGCGCACGAGCCGATCTGCTCCATCTCGATCCGCCTTGTTGACGACGAAGATGTCGCCAATCTCCATAATGCCTGCCTTTATTACTTGGATATCGTCTCCAAGGCCCGGCACTGAGATGAGGACAACAGTGTCAGCAACTCTCACTATATCTATCTCCGACTGCCCTACGCCGACAGTCTCGACAAGAATGATGTCATAGCCCGCTGCATCGAGAACCTTAATTGCAGCGTGAGTGGCCTTAGAGATGCCGCCTAGACTGCCTCGAGTCGCGAGGCTCCGAATAAAAACACCTGCATCGGTAGCATGGCTTTGCATCCTAAGCCTATCGCCCAAAATGGCTCCACCAGAAAAAGGGCTCGTAGGATCGACGGCTAGAACACCCACCTTCCTGCCTCTAGCTCTAAACTGCGAAATCAGTTTATCGACTATAGTGCTTTTGCCAGCGCCTGGTGGGCCTGTTATTCCAACGACCTGTGCAACGCCTTCGTGGTCTTTTAAGCGATAGAGGGCAGCATAGGCTTCTCGGTCCTGATTCTCCAAAAGAGTAATAAGCCGAGCTATCGCACGCATATCGCCTTTTATGCAGCTGCCCACAAGTTCATTCATGAATAGAGAACTCCATTTTGATACTATCTATCGATCTAGCGGCCGCTTCAAATTCGCTCTGATGAATTCTATTGTTTTCGACGTTGGTGTTCCAGGACCAAAAATCTCGGCAATTCCCTTTGATTTCAAAAAGGGAATATCTTCTTCTGGAATTACTCCCCCACCAAAAACCAGAATATCGTCCACGCCTCTTTCTTTTAAAAGCTCAACCACTCGCGGAAAAAGGTGATTGTGTGCTCCAGAAAGAATAGAAAGTGCAATTACATCGACATCTTCCTGGATAGCCGCGTTGACTATCTGCTCGGGAGTCTGACGCAGACCTGTATATATCACTTCCATGCCAGCATCGCGCAGAGCACGGGCAATGACCTTTGCACCTCTATCATGTCCATCGAGGCCTGGCTTAGCTACCAATACTCTTATTTTTCTTTCCATGTTCGCCCCCCTTTAGAACATCACATTAGGCTGATATTCGCCAAATTCCTCGCGGAGCACTTCACATATCTCTCCGAGGGTTGCATAGGCACGCACAGCATCAAGTATTGGGAACATGAGGTTTTCTGTTCCCCTAGCTGTGTTCCTCAATGAAGCAAGGGCAGAAATCACCATATTATTGTTCCGGCGCGCTCTGAGTGCGGAGAGTCTCTCTTTTTGGCGCTCTCCGACTGCTGGATCCACGCGCAAAAGACCCTTGGGTGGTTTTTCTTCGATCTGGAATTTGTTGAGTCCTACGATGATACGCTCGCCCTTTTCGACATCCATTTGCCACTGATATGCAGAATCCTGGATCTCCTTCTGAATGTATCCCTGCTCGATGGCCTTTACTGCCCCTCCCAAATCATCTATGTGCTTAAGGTATTGTAGGGCTTCCTTTTCTATGCGATCTGTGAGGCTCTCTATATAATATGAGCCAGCCAGCGGATCTACGGTCTCTGCGACGCCGGACTCGTATGCGATTATCTGTTGGGTACGAAGGGCTATTCGTACGGCTTCTTCGGTAGGAAGGGCGAGCGCTTCGTCACGGGAATTGGTATGGAGGGATTGCGTACCGCCCAGCACGGCGGCCAGGGCTTGAATAGTTACGCGTATAATGTTGTTGTCGGGCTGCTGGGCGGTGAGGGTGGAGCCAGCGGTTTGGGTATGGAAGCGAAGCATCCAGCTCTTTGGATTCTTAGCGCCAAAGCGCTCACGCATGATGTAAGCCCAAACCCTGCGAGCCGCACGAAATTTGGCTACTTCCTCGAAAAGATCATTGTGAGAATTGAAAAAGAAAGATAAGCGAGGCGCAAATTCGTCGACATCGAGACCTGCTCTTATAGCAGCTTCGACATAAGCAATACCATCCGCCAGGGTAAATGCCACCTCCTGAACGGCGGTTGCGCCCGCTTCTCGAATGTGGTAGCCAGAAATAGAAATAGTATTCCAGTTTGGCACATTTTTAGAACAATATTCGAATATATCTGTGATGAGCCTCATGGAAGGCTCTGGCGGGAAAATATAGGTACCTCGGGCAATGTATTCCTTCAAGATATCGTTCTGAATCGTGCCATTTAGCTTCTCAGCACTAACTCCTTGCTTCTCGGCTACGACAATATACATTGCCAGAAGTACAGAAGCAGGAGCATTTATAGTCATGCTTGTGGAGACCTTATCGAGTGGGATGCCATCGAACAATACTTCCATGTCCTCTAATGAATCGATTGCCACACCTACTTTCCCCACTTCTCCTTCCGATAGGGGGTGATCTGAATCATATCCAATCTGGGTAGGCAGATCGAAAGCCACGGAAAGCCCTGTTTGGCCCTGCTCGAGCAAATATTTGTAGCGTTTATTGGATTCTTCTGCGGTACCAAAACCTGCATACTGCCGCATGGTCCATAGCCTACCTCGATACATCGTAGGTTGAACTCCTCGCGTAAAGGGGAATTCGCCCGGCAATCCTAGCTGCTTAACATAATCGAAGTCTTTTTGATCAAGCGGAGTATATACTCTATTGATTGGAGCATTCGATCCCGTTACAAATTGCTTCTTACGCTCAGGATGCTTTTCATTCGCCTTTTCAACCTTTGCGTTCCATAAACTGAAATCCTGTTCAAGTTTATTCAAGTCAGTCATGCTTCCCTCCTCGAGGTCACCAATCTATAGCAGACGGATTTCATATATTAGATGAGTCCAAGTTGAGCTTTTGCTTGCTTGGCTAATAGGAGCCCTTCTTCGAGCGCCGCGATATTTAGCTCTTCAGTTCCTTTTGGTACCCTATTCCTCACGGCTTCTCTTAGTGCTTCTGTACTTGCTACTCCAGATATGCCACCCAATACTCCTAGTGCAACCATATTGGCTACAACTGCTTTTCCTAGTTTTTTTGATGCAGTATCAAGTATGGGCAGCTTTACGACTGGCACCTTAGCCGGTGGATCGATGTTCAGGCTCGCATCCGCAATGATGATCCCTTTTTTCATTGAAATACCATAGCTTCTATATGCATCGTTGGATAGTGCAAGAAGATAGTCGGGCTCAGTGGCTTTAGGATAATCTATATCGCTGTCCGAGATGACAACCTCTGCCTTGCTTGAACCTCCACGCGCTTCCGGCCCGTAACTCTGTGTTTGAACTGCATTCATACCTTCTTGAATTGCGGCCTCAGCTAATACGATGCCCGCAAGCAAAAGCCCCTGTCCACCTGAGCCGCTCAGTCTGAATTCAACTCGCATCCTGGTTCTCCTTCGTTTCGGATATAGCTGGGATTGGCCTTTTGTAGTCTGCCGATCAGTTCTAAGTATTGCTCTGTGAACTCAGCCTTTTCGCTCTTATAGAGCTCACCAATTAAGATTTTGCCTTCGCGTTTCTCCTGTGGCAATGAGGCTGCAGCTTTTATATTTATTGTCTGATCTTTGATCCAATTGAGTGTTTCTACAGCACCACCAATTTTATTCTTCCGGCCAAAGTAGGTTGGGCATTGCGACAACGCCTCAACCACTGAGAAGCCTTTATGCATAATTGCTTTGGAAATTAGGTCTTCGAGCAGGACATAGTGATATGTAGTCGCTCTTGCGACATAGGTAGCACCTGCCGCTTTAGCTAGCTCGCACAGATCAAAATTATATTCGATGTTTCCATAAGGAGCGGTTGTTCCGAACATCCCACGGGGCGTCATTGGAGAGGCTTGGCCATTTGTCATGCCATATGTATCGTTATTTATAATTATTGCTGTTATATCGATATTTCTACGGGCAGCATGGATAAAATGGTTACCTCCAATTGCAGCGCAATCTCCATCACCTGTTATTACCAATACTTTAAGTTCAGGATTAGCTAGCTTTACACCCGTAGCAAAGGCAATAGCCCGACCATGCGTCGTATGAAGTGTATCGAAATCGAGATAACCAACCGAGCGGCTTGAGCAACCAATACCGGATACGATAACCATGTTGTTTTTATCAAGCCCAAGTTTATCAATCGCGCGCACAAGGGCACCAGTAACAGTGCCATTCCCGCATCCTGGGCACCAAATATGGGGAAGTCGATCTTGACGGAAGTAAGAGAGAAATTCAGCCATTAGAGTGCCTCCTTGATCGCTGCAAAGACTTCATCTGGATGAAAAAGCTCTCCATTAGCTTTACCGAGCCTTATCACGGGTTGTTCGCACGCAGCCGATCTTTCTATCTCAAGCGCAAGCTGACCAAGATTCATCTCGGGCACAAGAATTTTTTTAGCGGACGCTAATAAATACTTTACGGTCTTAATGGGGAAAGGCCATATAGTCTTGAGCCTAAGCATGCCTACTTTATAGCCTTCTTTTCGAGCACGCCTAACTGCAGAAAGAGATGCCATTGCAGAAGATCCGAAGGATACTACAGCCAAATCGCAACCCTCTAGCTCCTCTGCGAAATAGTCTGCCAACTCTTCGGTTTTGTTTTCGATCTTTAGATTTAGACGGCGCGCAAGTGTTCCTGCTATAGCAGGCTTACTAGTAGGAGCGCCATTTTCATCGTGAGTCAGACCTGTACAGTGCCAACGATAACCAGTCCCAAAAGGAGCCATGGGCGGAACACCTCCGTCCGGATCAGCTGCATATGGCTTATAGCCTTCTGGGCTCTCTGGCATTGGCCTTCGCGGAATCGCATAGCTTGACGGATCGGGTAGAACAACTTTTTCTCGCATATGCCCAATCACTTCATCCATCAAGACTATGACTGGAACACGATACTTCTCAGATAGCTCAAAAGCGCGGAATGTTAAGTCATAACACTCCTTTACATTGCCAGGAGCTAATGCAATTATCGGATGATCTCCGTGTGTGCCCCATCTGGCCTGCATTACATCACCCTGAGCTGGGCTTGTTGGCATACCGGTGGAAGGACCAACACGCTGTACATCGATTATAACTACAGGAATCTCGCAAAGGCCTGCATAGCCTATTGCTTCCTGCATCAATGAAAAGCCAGGACCTGAAGTAGCGGTCATGGCTTTAGCGCCAGTCAATGAAGCACCAATGCACGCTGAGATTGAGCCAATCTCATCTTCCATTTGAATGAACTTGCCTCCCACTTTTGGAAGCTCTTCCGAGCACATCTCGGCTATCTCTGTGGAAGGAGTGATAGGATAACCAGCATAGAATCGTAGCCCCGCAGCTATAGCAGCCATGGTGCATGCCTCGTTTCCTTGCATAAGCTTTATAGTTTCAGCCATGGGATGCCTCCGATTTTAAGCCCAGTCCAACCTGATTGACGCTTGTTTCGAATTTTGATTTATCTTCGACAGGGTGAACTTCAATCGCAAAATCGGGACAGCGGAGTTCACACATTCTGCATCCGATGCAATCATCTGGTCTAGCTGGAAAAACCTTTTCGTTTCTTAGCTCCAATACCTTCTTTGGGCAGAGAGCCACACAGATGTTGCAACCTTTGCAGTATTTTACTCTGACGATGTGAAAAAATTTCTTTTGAGGATCAGCCATTTCTTTGCTCTTGAACAATAATCGCCGTACTCAATCTAACAGACCGAGCATTGCTCCTTTAGATGTTCCTTCAAAAAGAAAAAATTTAAAGGATAAATATAAGCAGGAACGCATTACGGCGTTGTTTTATTTTACAGTTTATTGCCGATTTTGTCAAAATCTATCAATTCTTGCATAAACCATATATGCTGCCGATACTTGTCGCTTCCAGCGATTTGAGATACAAATAGACTTCAGGAGTTTTTAAGATGAAATACTTAAAAATTCGCGATTTAACACTTCGCGATGGGCAGCAGTCACAATTTGCAACACGCATGAATAATAAGCAGGTCAAGGCCGTGCTGGATGATTATCGCCAGAGTCATTTTTATGCTATGGAGGTATGGGGTGGCGCTGTTCCTGATTCAGTAATGAGATTTCTTGGTGAAGATCCATGGGATAGACTCGCTACAATCAAGGAAGGAATTGGCAATGCCTCAAAACTGACAGCCCTATCCCGTGGGCGCAACCTATTTGGATATAACCCCTATCCCGATTCTGTAATCGAAGGATTTTGCAGGAATGCTATTGCAGCTGGCGTAGATATCATGAGAATATTCGATGCCCTCAACGACATCGACAATATGAAGTCTTCGATCCGCGCTGTAAAGGAGGCAGGTGGCCTAGCAGATTGCGCTGTCTGCTATACTGTCGATCCGCGTTTTACATTGAGCGACAGAATAAAAGGGGTTTTTTCTGGCAAGAAAATACCGCCAAAGATTTTCACAGTAGATTATTATGTCAAGAAATCAAAAGAGCTTGCTTCTCTCGGCGCCGATATGATCACAATAAAAGATATGGCAGGACTGATAACCCCTACCATGGCTGCTGATCTCATAAAAGCGCTAAAAAATGAACTTGAGATTCCTATTGATCTTCATACTCATTGCACGCCAGGCTTCGGAGTTGCAAGTCTGCTTGCAGCTATGGTCAATGGAGTCGACATTGTAGATACGGCAATTCTGTCTTTCTCTGGAGGACCCGCTGCTCCGGCTTATGAAATAATACGTATTTTTGCAGACAGGTTGGGCCTCTCCGTAGATGTCGACAATGCTGCTGTCGCAAGAATAGACAAGAGTCTAAGAAAAATCAGAGCCGAACTTGCGGCTTTCGATCAGTACAAGAGACTTCCGCCCGAACTCGATCTCTCTAAGGATAGTCTCTCGCCAGAGCTCTCTAAGCTTTTCGATGACGCTATAGAAGCAGCCGTAGGAGGTAAGTACCAAAAATCTCTTGCAATTTGCCAGCAAATAGAAAAGGCGTTTTCCTACCCCGAGCCCGATGAGATCGTGCGGCACGCACAGATTCCTGGAGGCATGTATACCAACATGCTTACTCAGCTCAAGGAAGCCAAGCTGGAACATCTCCTCAATGAAGTTCTTCATCTTGTGCCAACTGTGCGGCTCGATGCTGGACTCCCTCCGCTTGTAACTCCTACCAGTCAGATTGTAGGTGTCCAGGCGGTGAACTGCGTTATAAGCTTGCACGAGGGAAAGGACATGTACGAAAACGTCTCGAAAAACTTCGAAGACCTTATCCTCGGTTTATATGGAAAGACGCCATGGCCAGTCGATCCTGAATTCCGCTATAAGATATGTGGCACAAGAGAAGAAGTTCCTTATGACACAAGCAACTACAAGCCTCAAGATAACCCACCGGTTCCAGAAGCAGGTGGAACTCTGCTTGCATTGAATGAAAAAGAACAACTACTTCTAGAGCTTTTCCCCTCGGTGGCAACCAAATTCTTGAGAAACAAAAGGATTGCGGAATGGCAGGCAGCACATCCAGAAGGCACCTCTTCTGAAGCACAACCTCAGCTTGGAGAACATCCTCTTTCCCTATACTTTGATCCCAATTACGAACCAAGCGATGGAGAGCCACCATCTTTCTGGGAGATTGCACCAAACTGGGCAGGATGGACAGATTCTATCGCCATAGGGCAATAGAAAGCGCTATGTGCTCACCTAGCCCTTGATTACCAAGAGAGGCTTAGTGCGGGCCACTAGGCTTGCAAGGCCAACACCGCTCACTGTTTCCACAACCTCATCCACATTCTTATAGGCAAGAGGAGCTTCTTCACAGGCTAATCGCTTATTAGCTGCAAGCAGTATTACAGAATGAGCTCGCATTTGGTCTGCGAGTGCATCGAATTGGATCTGTCGGGCAGCAGCATTGCGGCTCATGCGCCGACCTGCCCCGTGTGCAACGCTTCCAAAGCTCTCTTCCATGGCTCTAGGCCCGCCAACCAATATATAGCTGCCTCTCATCATATCACCAGGCAATAAAACGGGTTGGCCAACTTCTCGCGCATGTAGAGATAGATCCACGTGGCCAGCAGGAAATGCACGCGTAGCACCCTTTCTGTGAACAAGAAGCCGCTTTTCCATTCCTTCGATGGTATGAGTCTCAAATTTTGCGATGTTATGGGCAACATCATATAATAGTTGCATTCCAAGCGAATCCCAAGGCTCCCCAAATTCCTCGGTAAAAACCTCACGTACAGCGTAAGTTATCATCTGCCTGTTTATCCATGCAAAGTTTGCAGCCGCCGCCATAGCTGAAAGATATTCCTTGGCAATAGGATCGCGAATAGGTATGCTTACAAAATCATGTTCATACAGCGGTAGCTTGTATTGCGCCATCTTCGGGCGCATGCGCGCGATGTATTCTGTAGCAACCTGATGCCCCAGACCCCTTGATCCGGTGTGGATCCAAATAAGTACCTGCCCCTCGAATAGGCCATAGGCCTTGGCGCGTGCTGTGTCAAAAATACGTTCCACCTTAGCTATCTCAAGGAAATGGTTGCCTGCTCCCAGAGTTCCGAATTCTTCCTTTCCTCTCTCTACAGCCCTATCGCTTACTGCGCGCTCATCGGCTTCTTCTAGATATCCTCCGCTTTCAACAGATTCGAGGTCGGAATCTTCCGCAAATCCCTTAGCCAAAGTCCATCTCAGTCCGTTGTCCATCGCTTTCCGAGCTTCTTTAGCAGATACCCTCAACATGCCTTTCGAACCTACCCCTGATGGTACACGTGCGAAAAGCTTCTTGCCGATAGATTCGAGTCTCGGACGGACCATTTCCTCATCTAAAGAAGTAAGAATTACTCTTACGCCGCAGTTTATGTCGAATCCCACACCGCCGGGCGATACAATGCCTTCATTTATGTCGAAGGCAGCCACACCGCCTATCGGAAAAGCAAAACCCTGATGCATATCAGGCATCCCAAGCGCTTGTTTTACTATGCCAGGCTGTCGAGCTACATTTACTAATTGTTCTATGGATTTATCTTCACAAAGAAGGTCGAAAAGCGATTCGGAGGCATAGATGCGAGCAGGAACATGCATTCCTTCTCGTATAGGAATCAGATATGAGAACGGATCGATCCGTTCGATTTCCATAGGCCTTCCTGCCCTTAGATAAGATGTTCTATTCTGCGAGCCTCCGGAATTCCTAATTTGTTCAGCATAGTGCGATACGCTTCCTCTGTCCCCGAAGTTATAATTTCTAGAGAAGGTCTTACTAATTCATCAAAAAGGACTCCCTCGGCTTGTTCTGCATTTTCAATGCTTTCATTTTTTATCAAATTGGATTGCCAGTCTGCTTTCTTTAACAGCTCGACTACAGCTTTGGCTTGCAGATCGGCAGGATCGATAAATTCCATCTCTGGTGCCAGAGACTTGAATAAGTCCATAACAATGGGATAATGCGTGCAGCCAAGAAGCACCTTATGTACCGGATGAAGCGCTACAAGCTGCGCAAGCATCGATGAGATCTCCTCTCTGATGGCTGATTCGTCCTCTATTGATTCATCGATAAGCGCAGCTAGCCTTCGGCTTGGTACTCCATGAATGCGCACGGCAGGATTAAGATCGCTTGCCAATTTTGCATGTAAGCCTGAGCTGATAGTGAACTCCGTGCCAAATAGGCCTACATCCGATTCCCCGCAGGTAGCGAGATATCGCGCTGCCGGAGAGATAATATCGACTATCGAAAATTCGCCAAAAAGCTCCAAGCGATCTATCGTAGCAGAAATAGTGTTGCACGCAATCGCCACGATTCGAATATTGCGTTCCGAAAGGACTTCTAGCATGTGTAAAGTGAGCTCTACTATTTCATCCAATGGTCTATTGCCATAAGGCACATTAGCATTATCGCCAATATAGACGATATCAGCTGGTACATTTCTTAAGAAAAGGCTCCGAACAACTGTGAGCCCGCCCATGCCGCTATCGATAACTCCAATTTTCTCATTCATAAATAATATTGATACACGACTATAGCTTTCTGTCAATCGAATGTCTTATGACGGGGGCAAAAGCGCATTTCTTTGCAATGGCTTTACTATTCCACTATGAGTTCGAATTCAGCAGACACTGTAACGCTGATTTCAATCTCTCCTGGACTTATAGACTCTGAGCCGAAGGCCGCCGCCTTCATAACCATATTCCCAGTATCTAGCGCAGAGAACCTATCCTGTATGCTGACTCTTATAGGAGCTCCCAATCTCAAGCCCAATGCGCTAGCACCAACCTCGGCCTTTGAGCTAGCCTCCAAACAAGCTGACTTGATGAGTTGAGCCTTAAATGCTTCTAGATCTCTACGATCATAAGAGACTGATCGTACAACATTAGCTCCAGCTGCTATTGCTTTGTCGATGATCATGGCCAAAGATTCCAGATCAGAAATTTCCACTGAAATGCTTGTCTCAGCTTTGTAACCTTCAATGTAATTTTCTTTGCCTGTTTCCGTGCTATATACCGGCGAAATGCGGTAAGAACTTGTCTTCATCTTAGATCGTTGGATGCCTTCCCCCGATAAAGCATCTAGAACCATGGAGGCTTGATATCGAAGTTGCTCTTGAGCATTTGCAGCGCTATCGGCTTGTATCTCAATCCCGAGACTCAAATTTGCCACATCCGGCTCTACATACATCAGCGCTTGACCGTTAACCTGAATGCTGTGGCTAGGTGCTGATTGAGCACCAGCGGTAACAGCGATAAAAGACCAAATAACCAATCCGAAGAGGGTAGAAATGATAATAAGAAAATTTTTTTTCTTTTGAGCCGTGCTCATGATCTCCTCCTTGTTTATTATATGTAGAGATAGAAACCTTAGATATAGGTAAGCATTGAGTTACTTGTTCAATAAAAAATCAATATCATCGAATAGTCGAATTTGAGAAAGAAAAGAATTTTTCAAAAGGTTTTAGAAGTCGATCATATGCAATCTGGATATTGCCTTCGAAAGCATTTATATCGTGAGAGTCATTCCCATTGTAAACATTCTGTACCAGAGACAAGACAAGTAGCATAAAAAGGTAAATATGATTCTGAAGATCCTGCCCGATTTCTTCTGCAGTTAAACGATCCTTAACCTTTGATAAAGTAATGCTAAAAAGTCTCTGCACACTGGGCTGTTCGTGATACGGCATGATATTCATTATGAATACAAGCGCATATATCTTGGGCTGTTCACGTGAAAACAATAGCAATTTTTTGCCCATTTCTATAAAGCCTAAGAGAGGACAGAAAGAGTCTTTTTCAAAAAATGATGAAAGATCATTATAGAATTCTTCGAATATTCTTTCGTAGGCAGCTTCAATCGCAGCTTGGATAATCTCTTCCCTATTAGAAAAGTAATTATAGAGCGTCATGGGAGATACACCAAGCCTCGCTGCAAGACTTCGTGTAGAAAAACTCTCATATCCTTTGTCGCTTAGAAGTTCTATTGCAGCGTTAATAATATCTTTCTTGTCCGCAAAAAGACGTTCTCTGCTCATATATTTTCCTTATTTTGAAGGAAGCTTTCTGAGAAGTCAATATACAAAAGATTATTTATTGTGTAAGAATTTATTGTTAGCAAAATAAATAGTTAGATAATTATCTATAGTAGTATCTATTTCGGAAATTCTTCTACAAGAGATGAGTCTTCCCTTTCTCTTTTAATATCTCGACAATTTTCTTCACCTCTTGACTCGAACCCCGTCTTGAAATCATAAGAGCATCGGGAGTATCGACCACAATGAGGTCCTCAATATCAACAAGGGCAACTAAACGCTCAGAGCCTATAATAAGATTTCTCTTTGAATCAACAGAAATAATCGATGGTTCTTCTATAGCTTCTATGCCGCTTTTCTCTCGGATATTCCAGATAGCATCCCAGCTTCCAAGGTCGCTCCAACCAAAAGAACAAGGTACTACTGCAACATTCTGGCTTTTTTCCATGACCGCATAGTCTATTGATTCTGCAGGAATTAAAAACATTTCTTCTTGAGGAATGGTTATTACTTCTCCAATGCCTCCTGGCAAGATAGATCTTCGAGCTATCTTCCAGGCTTTTTCTGAAGCCATAAGTATCTCTGCTGCCGTCTTGCCTAGCTCATTAAGGTATTTGCCAGCTAGAAATGCAAACATTCCCGAATTCCAATAATATCTTCCTGTTGCAATGTATGCTTCAGCAGTGGCTCTGTCAGGTTTCTCTTTAAAAGCGCGTACATGATGGAACTCTTTCTCTGCAGCCTCTTCATCGCTGTCTACTTCGATGTAGCCATAACCTGTCTCAGCGTATTCTGGCTTTAGCCCAAAAGTTACAAGATAGCCAAGGCTTGCGGCTACAAGAGCTCTATTAACCGCATCTTCATAAGCTTCTTCATCGAGTATAATATGATCAGAAGGTACAACAAGCACAAGCTCATCAGGATCAAGCGCTAGACAAGCTAAGGTAATCGCAGGCGCTGTGTTGCGACCACAAGGCTCGAGGATAAAGCGAGCGCTTTTATCAGGACAAACTTTTTCCAACTGGCTTTTTGCTATATCGAAATGCGAGACATTGATTGCTACTATGAGGTTGTCAGAAAACTTGATATTTCGCTTAATTGTGCGCTCGAAAAGCGTTGGCCCGTTTAAGAGGTCGCAATACTGTTTTGGAAGAGCTTGTCTCGAAAGCGGCCATAGCCTAGTACCACCACCTCCTGAAAGGACGATTGTTGTCATTCTTGGCAATTTTCCTCTTTTCAATTCTATGATCGAGTGAATGAACTGTAGCGCCGAATCATTCAGAATGCAATAATCTTCTTGGATTTAATGGCAAATATCATCCTTAGGACGAGATCGAATGGCAAT
>ERZ795047.1695-NODE-1695-length-22643-cov-6.220427_pt1 | contig 22643 bp, 19 predicted proteins | sample MGYA00375131_ERZ795047 | MGnify/ENA primary metagenome ERZ795047 (study PRJEB30176, sample SAMN05720228) | activated sludge metagenome | isolation source: Anaerobic digester | place: Japan | collected 2015-05-20 ...
ACAACCGAGATAAAGAACAGCGTGCCGCCCTTTACCTACAATCTGCTCGAAAAGTATAAGACGGGCGGAACGTCCCTGGGCGACCTGTGTCTCTTTAAGCTGAAAGACATAAGCGGCTACGACCTCGAAAACTATTATGACTATAACGGCGGACTTAACAACCGCCTGAAACTCGCCGCGACGGAGTCCTCGACTTTTGAACAATTCCTCGAAAAGGCAAAGAGCAAGAATTACACTCTCGCAAGGATCAAGCGTCTTGCGCTGTACGCCCTCTTTGACATCACAAAGGACATGTACGCCGAAATCTGCGAACTGCCCCCTTATGTCCATATCCTCGCGCTTAACAAAGAGCGTAAAGACCTTTTGAAAGCCACCCACGCATCTTGTCCCAATACCCTCAACCGCTATTCCGATATTGACAAGGTAGATAAAAGGCTCCGTCATTATATTAAGCTTGACTTCAAGGCGCAGGGCACGCTCAACATTATAAACCGTTCCGAAAGCTACGAGAAAGCGATGTTGCTGATTTAATCGGTAATTCAAATCCACATATTATCTCACTGTAGATTAATTACCACATAATAATAAATGTCACCGGATTTCGGTGACATTTTCTTTGATTGTTATATTTACTGGCTCGCTTTGACCTGTTTGATACGCTGTCTGTAGTACCACTTCTTGACTCTTAAGAAGAGGTTCTTCCACCAGTTGGTGTAAGTGAGCGTCATAGGCGCGATGCGTCTTGCCTTCTTGGCGGCAACAAGGTCATACACGACGTAGACATAGAACAGCGTCATAACAAGGTAGATGGACGTAAACACATACATCACGGCGTTCTTCGCGTCCATCTGGGGCGCAGTTGTGAGCGTGTAGCCGTTCAGAAGCTGGATGTAGGATATGTTTACAAACATGAGTGCGGCGAAAATCACAAAGCAGAAGTATACCCTCTTTTCCTTGTTAATTACCGCGTACGCGAGCATGAGCGCGAGACCGAAGAGCATGGACGCGGGATTCATGTTGTTGCCGAACATATAAAGCATATTTATGGTAAGGCTTGACATGAGCAACAGGTCCATACGGTTTTTGGTCTTGAAGTAGCCGAAAGCTACCAGCACAATGATAAACAACACAAAGACTATGGATACTATCAGAGACTCGGTAGTGACATCATTATAGTTGTTGCCGAGTATTGCCTGGAAGTTAAACGCGTTTTTGGTGTAAATCATGTTCTTCCAGAGGAGATTCCAGTAGTTGTTGAATGCAATAAACGGCGTCTTCTTGAAGGAATTGACCGTGAACGGCAGGTTGAGCACCCAGAAGAGTACAAAGCCCGCGACAAGGGACACGATTATCCACACGCGAAGTTTCTTCCTGTTTATAAACTGCATTACCGAATAATAAATGATTATCGGAGCGATTATTATAGCAACCCAACTTGTGAGGAATGCCGCCATATAGCTTCCCACCACGCCGAAATAGTTGTTTCTCAGCATGAAGAAGAAGGTAAGCATGATTGAGAAAACGAGCATGCTCTCCTTAAGTCCCCAAATTGCGCTTGCGCCGAATGTAACAGGAAGAAGCGCGTACATAAGGGACATAATAAGTGCGCCGACATTTCCGACATGCTTTTTAGACATGGCGTAGATGAGTACGACAGTGCCTACGTCTGCTATGCCCGCAAATAGCTTGATAAAGAAAGCCGTAGCAACGATCGGATTGGCAAAACCTTTTCCGAGAAGTCCCGCAATGCTCAATGTATAGAGATACAGCGGAGAATATTCGACAGACATATTGAGATAGCCGAGGGCGCTTGTAAACCTTGCAAGAGACTGTCCAAGATATGCCGTGCCGTATTTTCCGAGGAACAGCGCCTGCGCCGCATGACCTTCAAGTTCATACCCGAGGTTTGCGTACGGCTTGCCGCCCGCGACAAGGCTTATTATAAGGTCGATAATCAGTCTTACAAGGAATGTTCCTGCGGCGGCGATTACAAAGCCGAGCCACTTGGAATCCTTGATGGCGTTTATGAATTTGCTCTTATAGCCCGTTTCGGAAGCCTGTATGGCCATATCGCGCTGGAACATGACGTATGCCGCGTATCCGAGGATAAGGACAGCTATACCGCCGAGCACTATATATAATATATTGATAGGTCCGACTTCGCCGTAGGTGTCGCTCTCAAAGGTAAAGAGCGGGAGCTCTCCCGACTTGGCTTCGGTCGCGCGTACTCTTATGAGCTTAATGCTGGAGATAGTGACTTCCTTTGCCGAAACGGGGTGATCCTGTGTGCCTACGTTTATCGCAAGCGTCGCTTTTGTTGCGTTTTTGGTTTTGAAATAGAAAGAACCGACCTTCTCATTTACCGCGGGAGTGTTGTGAAAAACCCTGTTGTCCCCTGCTTCGTCGGTATTGAAATCCTCGTCCTCAAGTAATGAGACAAAGAAGTACTCTACGCCCTTGGTGGTGCTGAAAGGTGTGAAGCTTCCGCACGTATAGGTATATTCGACAAGGTAGTAGGCGTTGGGTAAAACGTCAAGTTCCTGTATTGCCTGTGCCCAGCCCGTGCTTGTTGTGTCAATCGTAAGCGCGTAATCGACGACCTTGAAAACATCGCTCGGTTTGTGGGTGTCGGCGGTTTTCAGCGTCCAGTCTTTTTGCAGTTCGTCCAGCTTTTCATACTCAAATTTGCCGTTTTCTCCGACTTTGAGGATGTTTTTGTTATAAGCCGTCGTGCATCCCGCTACAAGGAATATACAGACTATTGCCGACAATATTACAAGTAATGTTTTTTTCATCAATATACCTCTTTTAATATCAATGCAACCACTCGGTGAGGAATGGTTGCATAAACATTTTTTAAACAATGAATATCACTTATTAATGGTTGCGCGATTGAACCTTGGCGGCTCTTCCCGTGCGGCCTCTGAGGTAGTAGAGCTTAGCCCTTCTTACTTTACCCCTTCTGATCACTTCGATGCGGTCGATTTTGGGTGAATGGAGCGGGAATGTACGTTCTACGCCTACGCCGAAAGAAATACGTCTTACCGTGAAAGTTTCTCTTATCGAGCCGTTTTTCCTGGCGATAACGTCGCCCTCAAACGCCTGAAGTCTCTCGCGGGAGCCTTCGATGACCTTTACGTACACCTTGACGGTGTCACCCACTCTGAAATCGGGTATATCTTTGCGCATACCCTCTCTTTCGATTACATCAATGATGTTTGCCATGACTTACCTCCGTATTTGTAAACAACGTTCGTATAGAATCATGAATTTGTACGCGAAAACTTTAGAAAAAATATATAACCGCATACTTTCTACATAGGACCGTTGCAAGTCTATAATATAATACCAAAATAATAAGGATTGTTCAAGTGTTTTTTATACAAAATTTTCTTCATAAAAGAGTTTTTTGCGCACAGGACAACCGCATTTTTATCTCACGTAAAAAGCGTCGATTACGTGCAGGATGTTCCCGTTGAGTATGGAAACGACGTCAAACCTGTAGCCTTTCGCGCGGTACTTGTTTTCGTAGATGAATCTTCTTGCCGAGTTTATGATCTTTTGCTGTTTGGCTTTTGTCAGCGTTTCAAGCGGATGTCCGTATCTGTTGTCCGACCTTGTCCTCACTTCGACAAATACCATAACCTGCCCGTCCATCGCCACGATATCCAGTTCTCCCACGCCGTGGAAATAAACGTTTCGCGCAAGAATCTTATAGTTTTTACTCTCCAGATATTCAACGGCGGCCTGCTCCCCCTTAACGCCCAGTCCGTATCTGTCCATAATATTCCCCTTTTACGTCTGTTCAAAAAAGTTCTTTATAAAGGTTTTCCTGTGTATGGGGCAGGGTCCGTATTTTTTCAGCATTTCGATATGTAACTTAGTCGCGTACCCTTTATGTTTTTCAAAGCCGTATTCGGGGTACATCTCGGCGAATTTTGTCATCAGCCTGTCACGCTCGACTTTGGCGAGAATGGACGCGGCGGCGATAGAGTAGCTCTGGGCGTCGCCGTGTATTATTGCCTTATATGGTATCCCGAAATCGCATTTTACGGCGTCCACAAGCAACATTTCGGGAATAGGAAATAAGGAATTAAGCGCAGTTATCATCGCTTTCTTTGTTGCGTTGAGTATGTTGATTTTGTCAATCTCGTCGTGCTCAATCTTCGCAGTAGCATAGCATACCGCCTTATCCTTTATGCGCTCGTAAAGATTCTCTCTTTCCTTTTCGGTAAGCTGCTTACTGTCGTTCACTCCGGGGATAATGTCGTCGAGGTCCATAATGCAGCACCCGACCATAACGGGGCCTGCAAGCGGTCCCCTTCCCGCTTCGTCCATACCCGCGATAAGCGTGTAGTCGGAGCAAAGACATTCTCTTTCATAAGCGAGCAAGTCCATTACAACGTCTCCATTATGATTTTGCCGAAAGCCTGCTTTCTGAAGTCGTTTACCACGGCTTTTGCCGCGCGCTCGATGTCGTACTCGCCGCCTTTAAGCAAAAACCCTTTGTTCCTGGCGACCTCCGCAAGGTTTTCGAGATAGTCGCCGCTTATATCGGTGAGATTATACCGCGCCTTAAGTTCCTTTTCCCTGTTTTCGGCGAGGAACTTGATTGTTTCCCCCGCAAGGGCGGGCATATCGAGGATATCCTCGTTTATTGAACCTATCATGGCAAGCCGCGCCGCCTTTTTCTGGTCGGAAAAGTCGGGATAGAGCGTTCCCGGAGTATCAACAAGTTCGATATACTCGTCAATTCTCACCCACTGGAGACTTCTCGTCACTCCGGGTTTATTGCCCGTTATTGTCTTCTTTTTTGCGATAAGGCTGTTAATTAACGTAGACTTGCCGCAATTTGGCACGCCGATAACCATTGCGCGAATGGTCTTTTTTACGCCGCGCTCGCTGTATCGGTCGATTTTTTCTTTGTTTAACGCCTTAAGCGCGTTTATAAATGCGCCTGCATTTGTGTTCCGAGTGGAGTCCAGGCTTATGCAGTCGGAATTTTCGCTCCTAAAATACTGTTTCCACTTTTCGGCCTCTTGAAGAGGCACAAGGTCCACCTTGTTGAGGACGTAAAGACGGGGTTTGGTGCCGATAATCTCGTCAAATGCGGGGTTTACGCAAGACAGCGGAGCTCTCGCGTCCAATACGTATATTACGCTGTCCACTACCGCCATGTCGGCGCGCATTGCCCTTATCGCCTTGGTCATATGACCGGGAAACCAATGAATAAACATTTTTATTTCTCCAATAAGTCGGGGCGCTTAATCTGTGTAAGCTCACGGCTCTTTTCTCTGCGCCACTTTTCTATTTCGGCGTGATTGCCCGAGAGCAGAACGTCGGGCACGCTGAGGTTTTCAAACATCTGCGGACGGGTATACTGAGGATACTCGAGTAAGTCGTTGGCAAAACTTTCGTCCTTTGTCGACTCGCTGCTGCCGAGGACATCGGGAATATAGCGCGCGATGCAATTTATTGTGACTAAGCTCGCGAGGTCGCCGCTTGTCAGCACATAGTCGCCTATAGAAAGCTCCATGTCGACGTCGAGGTCGATTACCCTCTGATCAATCCCCTCATAACTCCCGTTAATCAGCATAATATTTTCTTCTTTGGACAATTTCTCCACAAGGGACTGGTCGAGCCTGGTTCCCTTGGGGCTTAAGTAAATTCTGAGACACTTATGGTCGGGGTCGTTTTTCGTTATCGCGTCGTGAAGAGGCTGGGGAGTCATCACCATGCCCGCGCCGCCGCCGTAAGGATAATCGTCGCATTTTTTGTGCTTATCGGTCGAATAGTCGCGGATATTGATTACTTCCGCTTCAAACGCACCTTTATCCAGAGCTTTTCCGATTATGCTCACGTTTAACGAAGAGTATATCTCGGGGAAAAGGGTAAGAATCTTAATCTTCATATACCGCCACCTCTTTAAACTTCTGCTTGTTGAGGTAAATCCGTTTGTCGGCAAGCTCCACCTTTTCCGTAACTCCTTGCACAAACGGGAACATGACCGTCCCCTTATCTCCGTTTATAACATAAATATCAGCGCTTCCGTATTGTAAAATATCGGAAAGTATGCCGATTTTGTTTTCTCCGACAATAACTTCCGCCCCGATAAGGTCGCTAATATAATAAGTATCTTCCTTCAAAGGCGGGAGTTTGTCTCTTTCGCAGTAAAAGTCCGCTCCGCGGAAAGTTTCGGCTTCGTTCATGGTGTTTACTCCCTCAAGCTTGAGGAGTATCCCCTCATTCTGAACTCTTACCTTTTCCACTTTGTAAACTTTGCCGAGGGCGACAAGTTCTTTAATCGCCGAAAAGGAAACAGGGGTGTCCATAAAGCAGTTAACTTTAATGTCGCCCCTGATTCCGTGCGCTTTTATTCCTTTTGCGACCATAAGCATGGATTTATCTTTCCTCTACATATACGGAATAGGTCTGATCCATATTCTGGCTTGCCGCTCTGACGATTGTGCGTATGGCTTTTGCCGTCTTTCCGCCGTGCCCTATCACCTGAGCGACGTAATCCTTGTCAACCATGACCCTGATATCAACTTTGTCGCCGTCTTCTATGATGACGATTTCGTAATGCTCGGGGTCGACAAACTGTTTAACCAGATAGTCTACCAGTTCAAACATCATACCACCTATTACTTCTCGATGATGCCGTGCTTAACAAACAGGCTGCGGACGGTGTCGGTGGGCTGAGCTCCTACGGAAAGCCACTTCTTCGCAATTTCGGCGTCGATCTTCACTTCGACGGGTTCGGCCACGGGATTGTAGTATCCGATCTGTTCAAGATACTGTCCGTCTCTTGCCTTGCGCGAATCGGTCGCGACGATGCGGTAGAAAGGAGCTTTCTTTGCGCCCATTCTCGTTAATCTCAATTTGACTGCCATTTGTATATCCTCCAAAAAATAAAATTTTGATATTTGCTTTCTTAATTAAAACCCGAAAGGCAACTTTCTTTTGCCTGAGCTGAACATCTTCATCATGTCCTTGGTCTGGTTGAACTGGTTCAGGAGTCTGTTGACTTCCTGCACGGTCGTGCCACTGCCCTGGGCGATACGCTTACGCCTGGAGCCGTTTATAATGTCGGGGTTGGCTCGCTCTCTGGGCGTCATAGACAAAATGATTGCCTTTGTCCTCTCTATCTGCTTTTCGTCGACATTAAGGTCGGCGCCCTTAAGTTTTCCCGAAAGTCCGGGAATCATTCCCACCATGTCGGAAAGGTTGCCCATCTTTCTCATATTGTTTATCTGCTCGAGATAGTCCTCGAGGTCGAAACTGCGGTCTTTAACTTTCTTTGCGAGACGTTTTGCGTCCTCTTCGGTTATTGCGGCCTGAGCCTTTTCGATTAATGTAAGGACGTCGCCCATGCCGAGTATTCTCGACGCCATGCGATCGGGGTAGAAAGGCTCAAGGTCGGAGAGCTTTTCGCCAATGCCGCAAAACCTGATAGGCTTATTAAGTATCGCCTTAATGCTGAGCGCCGCGCCGCCTCTTGTATCGCCGTCGAGCTTGGTAAGAATTACGCCCGTTATTTCAAGTTTCGAGTTGAACGTCGAGGCTACATTTACGCTTTCCTGTCCCAGCATCGCGTCCACAACGAGCAGTATCTCGGTGGGATTGACTTTTGCCTTTATGTCGGCAAGCTCTTTCATCAGTACTTCGTCTATCTGAAGTCTGCCTGCCGTATCGATAATAACGGTGTCAAGGGCGTTCTTTACGGCGTATTCTATGGCTTCCTGCGCGATTTTAACGGGGTTTGTTTGCCCCATTTCGAATACGGGAACTTCGGCCTTCGCTCCCACTATCTGAAGTTGTTTTATCGCCGCGGGTCTGTAGATGTCGCCCGCCGCAAGGAGCACCTTCTTGCCCTGCTTTTTGAGGTGGAGAGCAAGCTTTCCGCACATAGTCGTTTTGCCCGCGCCCTGAAGTCCGCACATCAAAATGACCGTAGGCGGCTTGTCGGCAACTTCGAGCTTGCTGTGTGTGGAACCCATGAGCTTAATGAGCTCATCATTGACGATTTTTATGACCTGTTGACTTGCGTCAAGTCCTTTGAGAATGTCCTCGCCCAGTGCCCGTTCGCTTACCGCATTTATAAACGACTTTGCCACCATAAAGTTTACGTCGGCTTCGAGCAGCGCGATTCTTACTTCACGCATGGCGTTTTTAACTTCGAGCTCGGTCAAAGCACCCTTATTCTTCAGCTTGGAAAAGGCGTGGGAAATTTTTTCGCTTAAGGTTCCGAACAGTGCCATTTATATCTCCCTGATTTGCCTGAGCAACTCGTTTAATTCTCTCCTGGTATTCTCGTCTTCGGTGCTGTCGATTATCTCACAAAGCCTTTTTACGACAGTCTTCAGCTTTTCCATAAGCTGGAGCTTTTTTTCCATTTCGTTAAGTTTCGCGGTGGAGCGCACCAACACTTCCCTAACCGCCTGGCGGGTAATGCCCAGCTCTTGGCTTATTTCGGCAAGGCTCATGTCGCAGTCGAAATACAATCTCATTATTTCCTGCTGATGAGAATTGAGTATTCCGCCGTAATAATCGTTTAGCAAGCCGATGGTGATTTTGTCCTGCATGTCCCTGCCTTTTGGTGTAAAGTAAAATATCTTTACAGCAGATATTTAATCATAGTTTTTCCCTGCTGTCAAGAATTTTTTACACAAAACGGGTCAAAATAAAACTCGTGAAAATATTTATATAAATTTATTGACAAGTTTTTGCCGTCTGCAATATAATTTAGTTATAGGAGGGCTTTTATGCAAAAGAGTATGTACAGCCTTATGCTCAACGACGGAGTGGTAAGGGAAATAGACAATCTTGCAAGGATGCGGAACACCAACAGGAGCAATCTTATCAATCAGATTCTTGCCGAATACGTAAGTTATGTCACGCCCGAAAAGCAGATAAGCGACATCTTCGACTATATCGACGGTCTCCTCTCCGACGCCGTTTTTTCATCCCCTGTATGGCAGGGCGAGAGCATAATGTGCGTAAAGACCTCCCTTGACTACAAGTATCGTCCTACCGTCAAATACTCGGTGGAATTCAACAAGTACCCCAAGGACACTCTCGGCTACTTAAAAGTGGTATTCCGCACACAGTCACAGGCACTGCTTGATAGGCTGGAATACTTCTTTGACGCGTGGACGCGTATGGAGAGTTTCCACCTCGCCCGCTATGGTTTAAGCCCAGCATATTCCATTGACGCAGGGAAATTCACCAGAAGCCTTTTGAACACTCAGAAACAGCTATCCAGCGAGCGGACGGCGCAGGCGATAACCGCATTCATCACAATGCTCGACGGCATAATCAAAGACTATCTCGGCGAAAAGTTTGAAGCTTTTTCGCAGATTGAAGACAGGTATATCGGGTATCTCAAAGACCCCGATACGGTAATAATCTGATGGAGGTAAAACGCGATGAATCCCGATAAGATGACTCAAAAGACGATTGAGTGCATAAATAACGCGCAGACCATGGCGGTCTCCAATAAGAACAGCGAGCTAATGCCCGAGCATGTAGCCTACGCTCTTATCAACGACCGCGAAGGTCTTATCAGCCAACTTATCAAAAAATGCAAAGCAAACCCCGAGGAGATACTTGCCGCCCTACAGAGGAAGATAAACTTCCTGCCCCGAGTAAGCAACGCCGAAGAAGGCAATATTTACGTCTCCCAAGGAGTGAATATCATCTTTAACCATGCCGAAAGTATAATGAAATCCAACGGCGAATCGTATTTGAGCGTGGAGCACATAATGTCGGCGATATTCGAAAAAAGTCCCGACCTTACCAAACTCTTCGCGATGTACGGACTTAGTTACAAGAATTTCAAAGAGGAGCTTGCCAAAGTGAAAAGCAATCAGAAAGCAAATACAGACAACCCCGAAAACACCTATGACGTGCTGACAAAGTACGGCACCGACCTTACGGCGCGGGCTAAAGAGAATAAGCTCGACCCCGTAATCGGCCGGGATACCGAGATAAGAAACGTCATAAGAATACTCAGCAGAAAGACCAAGAACAACCCTGTTCTCATCGGCGAACCGGGCGTAGGCAAGACGGCGATAGCCGAAGGACTTGCCATAAGGATAGTAAAAGGCGACGTGCCCGAAGGGCTTAAGGACAAGACTATATTCTCTCTTGACATGGGCGCGCTAATTGCGGGCGCAAAGTACCGCGGAGAGTTTGAAGAAAGACTTAAAGCCGTCTTAAACCAGGTAAAAAACAGCGACGGACAGATACTGCTGTTCATCGATGAACTGCACACGATCGTGGGCGCAGGCAAAACCGATTCTGCCATGGACGCAGGCAACCTCTTAAAACCGTTACTTGCCCGAGGCGAACTCCACTGCGTAGGCGCGACCACGCTTGACGAATACCGCAAGTACATCGAAAAAGACGCGGCGCTTGAGAGAAGATTCCAGCCCGTGCTCGTCGACGAGCCGTCTGTCGAGGACACCATTTCCATACTCCGCGGACTTAAAGAGAGATACGAGGTATTCCACGGCGTGCAGATAACCGACGCGGCGATAGTCAGCGCGGCAACTTTGAGCAACCGCTATATCTCCGACAGGTTTTTGCCCGACAAGGCGATTGACCTTATCGACGAAGCCTGTGCGATGATAAGGACGGAAATCGACTCTATGCCTGCCGAAATGGACGAAATAAGCCGCAAAATTATGCAGCTCGAAATCGAGGAAGTCTCCTTGAAGAAGGAAAAAGACAACCTGAGCCAGGACCGTCTCGCCGCGCTCCAGAAAGAGCTTGCCGAGTTGCGCGATAAGTTTTCCGAGATGAAAATCAGACTGGAAAACGAAAAGAAAGGTATAACCAGTCTTCAGGAAGTAAAGGCGGAAATCGAGCGAACCAACAACGAAATCGAAATCGCCCAAAGGGCATATGACTACGAGACTGCCGCAAAGCTCCGCTACGGCAAACTTCCCCAGCTGGAAGCAAGGCTCACCGAACTCCAGTCCAAACCTGACAAGAAGATTGAAAATAAACTCCTAAGGGACAAAGTCACCGAGGAAGAAATCGCAAGAATCGTCTCCCGCTGGACGGGAATACCCGTAGCGCGACTTATGGAAGGCGAGCGTGAAAAACTCCTTCACCTCGAGGATATCCTGCACCGCCGCGTAGTAGGACAGGACGAAGCGGTGACACTGATAAGTCAGGCGATTTTACGCTCCCGAGCAGGCGTGGGCGACCCCAAACGACCTATCGGCTCCTTTATGTTCTTAGGACCTACGGGCGTCGGCAAGACAGAACTTGCCAAAGCGCTTGCGCAAAACCTCTTTGACGACGAGAAGAACATCGTCCGCATCGATATGAGCGAGTATATGGAAAAATTCAGCGTGTCCCGTCTTATCGGAGCACCTCCCGGATACGTGGGATACGAGGAAGGCGGTCAGCTTACCGAAGCGGTAAGAAGAAAGCCCTACTCTGTCGTACTCTTTGATGAAATCGAAAAGGCGCACCCCGATGTGTTCAATCTCCTCTTGCAGATACTTGACGACGGCAGAATTACCGACTCGCAAGGGCGCACGGTGGACTTCAAGAACACAATTATCATAATGACCAGCAACTTGGGAAGCCACTTCCTGCTCGAAGGAATCGACGATAACGGCGAAATCACCCAGAACGCGAGGGACGAAGTGGACGGGCTGTTGAAGATTACTTTCCGGCCCGAATTCCTCAACAGACTGGATGAAATCGTATTCTTCAAACCGCTGACTCAAAGGGACGTCGTTAAGATTGTCGACCTCATGCTCACAAACGTCGCTGCGCGGCTCAAAGACATGCAGCTTAAGCTCTCGGTGACCGACGAAGCCAAAAACGTCATCGCAAACACCGCCTACGAGCCGCAATACGGCGCAAGACCGTTAAAGAGGTTTATTCAGGCAAAGATAGAGACGTTGATAGCAAAACAACTCATTTCAAACGAGGTTCAGGCAAATACCACAATAGAAGTGGGCTTTAGGAACGGCGAATTTACAATAACTCTGAAATAATGCCGTTCTGAACAAGCATAAATTCCGGCCTGATACGTACAAACCCGTTTTCGGAAATTACGTATCGGGCCGTTTTTTTAAGTTTTTCGCCGTATTCGGCTACAAAATCTTTATTGAATCTTTTATAAAATTCCGAAATATTTATTCCCTTTTCGGTGCGAAGGGAAAGCATAATAAATTCTTCAATCGTATCGGAAAATGAATACTCCCTTTCGGTTATTTCTTCTCCGTTTCCCGAATGTGCGCCCTCAAGGTATGACTTAAGATCGGGCTTGTTGTAGTATCTTCTGCCGTTTACAAAAGAATGAGCGCCTGCGCCTATGCCGAAATAGTCGGACATATCCCAGTAGCTCGAATTGTGTTTTCCCTCAAACCCGGGTCGGGCGAAATTGCTCGTTTCGTACCTGTAAATGCCGTATTCCATACAGAACTTGTAGAACTTTTCATACTGATTTACGACAGCGTCTTCGGTCGCAACAGAAGTTAATCTCTGCTGTAACCTCTTCTGAAGGGGCGTCCCGTCCTCGACTTTCAACATATAAGCCGAAAGATGCTTGACGTACGGCAACATTTTTTTCGCGTCGCTTATTACGTCCTGATTTTCGTCTATTCCGAGAATTATGTCGGCGCTGACGTTTTCGTATAGATTTGCGGCAGCGTCGAGAGCGTTTATTGCCGTCTTTGCGTCGTGAAGTCTGCCGATTTTCTTTAAAATATCGTCATTAAGGCTCTGCACTCCCAGGCTTATGCGGTTTATTCCGAAATCCTTATAAAATCGAAGATTTTGCGCCGAATTGGGATTGACTTCAATTGTGAATTCTTTTATTTCACAGTGAAAATCGCCGTAAACCGACTCGGCAATCTCTCCGAGGGATTTAACGGACAGAAGAGACGGAGTGCCTCCGCCTATATAAATGGTAGTGAGTGTATAATCGGGATTTTTGTTTACGATTGACTTTATTTCGTTTACAAGCTCGCGGACGTAATTGTCAATGAAATTCTTGTCCGTGGTTGAAAAGAAATCGCAATAAAAACATCTTTTTTCGCAAAAAGGGATGTGGATGTAAAGCCCCGCTTTTTTAGTTGTCATTGTCAAACTTGAGTATGGACAAGAACGCCTCGCTGGGAATCTGCACATTGCCCACCTGTCTCATGCGCTTTTTGCCCTCTTTCTGCTTTTCGAGGAGCTTTTTCTTGCGGGTGATGTCGCCGCCGTAGCACTTGGCAAGCACGTCTTTTCGGAGCGCTTTTACCGTCTCGCGGGCGATTATCTTACCTCCGATTGCCGCTTGGATGGGAATCTCAAACATCTGGCGCGGAATTACGTCTTTTAGTTTTTCGGCTATCTGTCTTGCGCGGCCGTAGGCCTTTTCGCGGTGAATAATGAGGCTCAGCGCGTCGCAGGCGTCGCCGTTTAACAGGAAGTCGAGCTTAATAAGGTCGTCGGCTCTGTAGCCGTCAAGCTCGTAGTCAAGGCTGGCATAGCCCTTTGTGCGGGACTTGAGGTTGTCGAAAAAGTCGTAGACTATTTCGCTCAAGGGGATACTGTACAATATGCGCACGCGCGATGTATCAAGGTAAGTAAGGTCGAGGAAAACACCCCTCTTCTCCTGGCAAAGTTCCATAATTGCGCCCACGTATTCGGGCGGGGTAAAGATGTTTGCCTTGACGATAGGCTCTTCGATTTTCTCGATGTACGCAGGGTCGGGAAGGTGCGTCGGATTATCAACCGTAACTACTTCTCCGCTCGTCTTTGTCACGATGTACGAAACGCTGGGCGCTGTGGTGATAATATCGAGGTCAAATTCCCTCTCCAGCCTCTCCTCGATAATTTCCATGTGGAGAAGTCCAAGGAAGCCGCAGCGGAAGCCCGAGCCAAGCGCAATGGAGTTTTCGGGTTCGAAGTCAAGAGACGCGTCATTAAGGTTCAGTTTTTCAAGCGCGTCGCGTAAATCGTTGTATTTACTCCCGTCCAGCGGGAAAATGCCCGCAAAGACCATGGGCTGAACCTTCTTGTAGCCCTTAAGCGGCTCTTTTATCGGGTTGGTTGAGGAGGTGATTGTGTCGCCGACCGAAATGTCCTTTACGTTCTTTATGCTGGCGGCGATATAGCCGACGTCGCCGGCTCTGAGTTCTTTTATGGGCACAAGCGCAGGGTTGAATATGCCGACTTCGGTAACGTCGTACTCTTTGCCGTTGCTGAACATTTTTATCTTGTCGCCCGCCTTTACCGAGCCGTCCACTACTCTGACAAAACAAAGCGCCCCCTTATAGTTGTCGTAAAAGGAGTCGAAAATAAGGGTCTTAAGCGGGGCATTCTCATTACCTTTCGGGCAGGGAAGTTTTTCGATAATCTGATTGAGAACATCTTCAATATTAATTCCTTCCTTGGCGCTGATAAGCGGCGCTTCGCTTGCGTCAAGTCCAATAACGTCCTCTATCTCTTTCCTTACGCCTTCGGGGTTGGCGCTGGGAAGGTCGATTTTATTAATAACGGGCAAAATCTCAAGGTCGTGGTCAAGGGCAAGATATACGTTGGTAAGAGTCTGCGCCTCTATGCCTTGCGTCGCGTCCACGACAAGCACCGCACCCTCGCACGCCGCTAACGAACGACTGACTTCGTAAGTAAAATCGACGTGTCCGGGGGTATCTATGAGGTTTAGCGTGTACTCTTCTCCCTTGTAGTTGTAGAACATTCTTACAGGGGTGAGCTTTATTGTTATGCCTCTCTCACGTTCTATGTCCATGGAGTCAAGCATCTGGTCTTTAATTTCTCGCTGGCTTACCTGACCGGTTTTTTCAATCAGCCTGTCGGCAAGTGTGCTCTTGCCGTGGTCTATGTGCGCTACTATGCAGAAATTCCGAATATGCTTTTGTCTGTCCATTTTGCTCCGTATGTATGAGGTTTTATCCGACGATGGTTTTTTCCATACAATTATATCTGAAAAATGAAAATATATCAATAAATTTTAACAAAAGGTGTTCCTTTTGTCGCAGGTTCATAGTATAATATAGGATATAATCGGTGACAAAGGGAAAAAAGTCAATGAATATAGATTTATTGCTGAAAAATCTTTCAAAAAGAGGTTTTGTGGCGACGTTTTTCCAAACGGCGGAAGAAGCGAATAAATACTTGCTTACACTTATCCCCCCGTCTGCAAGCGTAGGCTTGGGCGGAAGCATGACGCTTGTTGAAATGGGCGTTCCACAACTTCTCGGAGACAACGGCCGCACCGTGTTTTACAGCGGATTTTCCCTCACCGAAGAAGAAAAAGCGGTTTCCTTTGACAAAATCCATAAAGCGGACTGGTTTTTAAGCTCCACAAACGCCCTCTGTATGTCGGGCGAACTTGTAAATATCGACGGCAGAGCCAACCGTATCGCCGAAATGGTCCATGGACCGCAAAATATCGTCATTGTTACGGGTGTCAACAAGATTGTGGACACCATCGAGGAAGGAATATACAGGTCAAGAAACATCGCCGCGCCAAAAAACTGCGAAAGGCTCAAAAGAAAGACGCCCTGCGCCGTTACGGGAAAGTGCCATATGTGCAACTCGCCCGATACCATTTGCCGCGCAACCCTCATCCAACACCACCCGACCTTTGGTAAAAACGTTTATATCGTCATAGTCAATCAAAACTTAGGATACTAATACTTCGGAGGTATACATATATGTGGTTATTTGAAAGACCGATTGCGCACAGAGGCTTGCACAACGAGACTCTTACCGAAAATTCCATGGGCGCGTTTCGCAACGCCCTCGAACATGGGTACAACATCGAAATCGATGTGCACCTATTAAAGAGCGGCGAAGTCGTGATATTCCATGACGGAAGTCTTAACAGAGTCTGCGGCAAGGATGTGAAAATTACCGATCTTACCCTTGACGATATAAAAGGCGACGAGTATCTCCTTCCCAGCGGAGAGCACATTCCCCTTCTGACCGAGCTTCTTGACCTTATCGGCGACGGAAAGACGGGAATACTTCTCGAGATCAAATTTGCGGGCTTCAGCTTTGCGCTTGAAAAAGCCCTGTACGAACTCATCAAAGGCAAAGAGTCCTTCATCGCCCTTCAGAGCTTCAGCCCTTGGACGATGAAGTGGTTCAGAGAAAACGCTCCCGAGTTCTACAACGGTATACTCAGCACCGGCGCGCTCCTTCCCCTAACCCGTCTTATGCACAAGAAGATTAAACCCGACTTTATCGCTTACGACGTCAAATTTGTAAACGGCAAAGGCGTTCAGAAGCTTGTTAATGACAACAATTACAAGCTCCTTTGCTGGACGGTAAGAACCGAAGCCAACATCGAAGCCGCCAAGAAAGCCGGCGCCAACAATATCATCTTCGAGAAACTCGATCTCGACGCCGTAGGCTTCAAACTCACCGACCTCAAGGCTTAACAGTAAAATTTTACCTGTCAAATATACCTCCCTTTTACTTCATACTGTAAAGGGAGGTATTTTTTATGAAAAAAATCGGTTTTATGTTCGGACTTATTGTAGGAACTGTAGGAACTTCGCTCTTATTCAGCAACGAAAAATTCAGCAAAATGGCTCAAAAGTTTAAAAACTGAAAAAAAAAGAGCCTTCCGACTTATCGGAAGGCTCGCTTGGCTTTTAAGTTACATATCCATTTTCTTTACGAGTTTCAGGTCTATTCCTTTTTCGGAAACCTTTATTACCTTCGCTTTGACATAGTCGCCTATCTGAACCACGTCCTCAACCTTTTCCACTCTCTTGTCGGAGAGCTTGGAGATATGAATCATACCGTTCTTGTTGGGAGCGATTTCCACAAAGGCGCCGAAGTTCATTAATCTGGTAATGGGACCTTCCACGTCGTCGCCCACTTCGGGGTCTTTGGCTATGGCGAGCACTATCTTCTTTGCCTTTTCGGCTCTTTCTTCGTCGCTGCTTGCGATAAATACCTTGCCGAAGTCGTCGATGTCGATCTTGACGCCGGTATCTTCGATTATCTTATTGATAACCTTGCCGCCGCTGCCGATAACTTCTCTGATCTTGTCGGGATTGATCGTAAAGCTTATAATCTTGGGAGCATACTTGGAAAGCTGCTGTCTGGGAGCAGTGATTGCTTCTGCCATCTTGTCGAGGATATACAGTCTGCCCACTCTTGCCTGCTCAAGGGCGGTGCGCATGATGTTTTCGTCGATACCCTTAATCTTGATGTCCATCTGAATGGCGGTAATGCCTTCGGTTGTGCCGGCGACTTTGAAGTCCATGTCGCCGTAGAAGTCCTCAAGACCCTGAATGTCGCTCATAACGCTTATCTTGCTGTTCTCAACGTCTTTGATAAGACCCATGGCGATACCGGCGACGGGAGCTTTGATCGGCACGCCCGCATCCATAAGTGCGAGGGTGGAACCGCATACGCTTGCCTGGGAAGTAGAACCGTTACTGGAAATTACTTCGCTGACCGCGCGGATGGCGTAAGGGAAGGTCTCTTCGTTGGGGAGAACCGGCTCAAGCGCTCTCTCTGCGAGATTGCCGTGGCCGATTTCTCTTCTGCCGGGGCTCCTGATGGGCTTAGCTTCGCCGGTGGAGTAACCGGGCATGTTGTACTGGTGCATATATCTCTTGAACTGGTCGTCGTCATCGAGGCTCTCGAGCTTCTGAACTTCGCTCATCGTGCCGAGAGTAAGTGTGGTAAGAACCTGCGTCTGTCCTCTTGTGAATACGCCCGAGCCGTGCACTCTGGGAAGAATGCCCACTTCGCACCATATGGGGCGAATCTCGTGGAGCTTTCTGCCGTCGGGTCTTATACCTTCAAGAGAAATCTTCTTGCGGACGACTTCCTTCTTCATGCCGTAAACAACGTCGTTTACAAAGTTGAGCTGATCGGGGAAAATCTCCTCGAAGTGAGCCATAATTTCTTTGGTGACTTCGTCTTCCCTGACTTCTCTTTCGCTTCTGTCAAAGGTATCGTAGATATAGGCTACTTTTTCGGCGGAATATGCTTTTACCGCTTTTGCAAGCTCTTCGGGAGGCAGGCGGAGCTCAACATTCTTCTTAGGCTTGCCTACTTCCTTCTGAATTTTTTCAATCCACGCGCACTGCTTTTTGATTTCCTCGTGACCAAACAAAATGGCGTTGAGCATTTCTTCTTCGGTGATTTCGTGGGAGCCTGCCTCAACCATCATGATGGCGTCTTTCGTTCCCGAAAGGCTGAGGTGCAGTCTGCTCTTGGCTCTCTGCTCTGAGTCGGGATTGATGACGTAGTTGCCGTCAACGTATCCGACGATAACGCTGCCGGTAGGTCCGTTCCACGGAATGTCCGATACGGTAAGCGCGATGCTGCTTCCGATCATGCCGAAAACCTCGGGCGGAATTTCGGGGTCAACGCTGAGCGCGGTCGCTACGACTGCGACGTCGTTGTACATTCCCTTGGGGAAAAGGGGTCTGATCGGCCTGTCGATAAGACGGCTGGTCAGTATGGCCTTGTCACTGGGACGGCCCTCTCTCTTCTTGTAGCCGCCGGGTATTTTGCCGACAGCATACATCTTCTCTTCAAAATCCACTCCCAGCGGGAAAAAGTCTACTCCCTCTCTGGGCGAATCGGACATGGTTACGTTTGTCATAACCACTGTGTCTCCGCAACGGAGTATGCATTCGCCGTTGCTTTGAGAACAATACCCGCCGATTTCAGCGGTTACTTCTCTGCCGCCGATGACGGTGGTAAAAATTGTGCTCTCTTTCATTAATCCTCCTGTTGCTCATCACCCGATGAGCTGAATTTATATAAATTTTGTTATAAACTATAATAATTAGGATAGACAGAATCTATCCTTTTTATAATAAAATGGGGTCGTACATATTGCACCACCCCGTTTTGTAGCTTTTTTACTTTCTCAGTCCGAGTTCGGCTATGAGTTTTCTGTAACGCTCGATATCCTTCTTTTTGAGATAACCGAGAAGATTTCTTCTTCTACCGATCATCTTGAGCAATCCGCGACGGGAATGATGGTCCTTGGGATGCTCTTCGAGATGCTTTCCGAGATGCTCGATTCTCTGTGTAAGAAGGGCAATCTGCACTTCGGGCGAACCTGTATCGCCTTCTTTGCGCGCATACTTTGCCATAACTTCGGCTCTGTCGTTGCTGTTAAGTTGTACTTGTTCCTGTAATACTTCGGGTTCCATTTTACGTCAATCCTCCTGTAATGGAATTTTTAATTCACCTTAAGCAAAGTAAATAACCTTCAGGAGTGGATAAAAACCTTGCGAAAGGTAGTTTCAGATATTGAGAGTATAGCATATAGCGATGTAAATGTAAAACAATTTATTGACAATTTTCAAACAATTTTAACAGTATCGAATTTAATTGATTTTGGGGATTTTGCCCTGTTTTGTTTTATGTTTTACATCTTCAGCTTATCTTGGTTTTGGCTACGTTGACCGCGGTCTGAGCGCCCGAGGACACCGCGCCGAAGTCTCCGAGGACGTATGCGCCGTCGAGGTAATAGTACTTCGCACTCCTTGTCGATACCGAGCCGTTTGTCACGTTGCCTACGATGCTGCCCGCTATTATGTTGGAGCTTGCGCCCGTGTAATCCTGTCCGCTTACCTTAATGGTAATGGTGTTGAGTTCACAGCTGATGTTGCTGATTTCGCCGCTGCTTCTGCCGGCGATTCCGCCGATATAGGCGAATTTCGCGCTCAATGTGAAGTTGACTAATATCGACACTCTGATGTCTGCCGAAGAGCCGGACTCGGTACTGATTATTCTTCCCTCGTTTATGCCCGCCATACCGCCGAGGAACAAATCATTGTTGTAGCCCGATGTGGTGGCGATGTTTATAACGGCGTCAAGCCTGACGTTCTTTATTGTGCCCTTGTTGTACGCGACCATGCCGACGTATCCGTCGTAATTTCCGCTGTCCACGCCTGCAACGGTGTAGTTTAGGGTCACAGTGTAGCCGTTTCCGATAAATACGCCGATATAAGGATTATTCCTGTCGCCGATCGGGTCGGTAAGCGTGACGTCGCAATTCAACGCAATCGACTGCGAGAGATAATCTTCTTCGCCGAGCCACTCGTCAAATTCTTCCTGAGAGTCAATCTGCCTCGGCCACAGCGCGTAAAGTGTCGTATCTGTGGGCACATTCCATGTGTAAAGCCCTCTGCCGCTGTCGTCTGTATATCTTATGCCCATGCTGTCCACCCAGCCGCAGAACAGCGCAACGGGGTACTCGGTTAGCACCGAGCCGTCGCTTATCTTTTCGGCGAGGTACGGGAAGCTGAAGCTCTGTCCGAAGACAACATCGGTCACTATGTCGTACTGTATACCGCCCGCTATCATGAGCGTAACCGTTATTTCGCTCTTGGCGATAAAATACGGGTAGACTGTGTATTGTTCGGCGTCGTTGAGCGACCAGAAGTCGAGCGATATGCCGTTTTCGTCGGTGATGAGCACGGGGGTCTGTCCTTCGGTTATCCTTGTGAGCGACCAGCCGAGGAATATGTATCCCGTCTTTTCGGGTACGGTCAGTGCGAAGTAAGTAGCATATTTTACCGAAACAGCCGTGGCGTCGTATGTCGCGCCCTCGAGAGAAGCTGAGTCATAGACAATTATGTATTCCACATCTTCCCATACGGGATACAGTACAAGCGTATCGCTGTTGAGATAAGTTTTCCAGATCCTGTATGTCTCGTCGGTGCTGCTACCGTAAGTCTTGCCTGTAGAGTCGCGCCAATAGAGGAAACGCTTGTTGGGATAGGTCGGGATGTCGAACTCAAACGCGTCGTCATACTTAATGGTAATCTCGGTTGTGGGCATTGTTACGCCGTTGCCGACCTTGAAGATTATAGTATATACTTCGGGCTCCCACCTTGCGGTAAGGTTGATGTTGTAGGGAATGAGATAGTTGGCGTTTGCGTCTATCAGCCTGCCTGCCTCATCGTACCAGCCCATGAATATGTAGCCCTTTCTCTGCGGTACGGGATGATAGCCCGACATTACCATGTAGCGCTCGGTATGAGTATCCGAGGTCACGGTCTTCCACGCCGCGCCGTCATAGTATCTGATGCTGTTCCACTCCTCGTTGGAAAGGGTGACATAGTTGGCTATGCCCTCGCCCGATTCAAGGAGATACTTGTAGGTTACGTTTATTTCCGTATTGTCGCTCCACCTCGAGATATAGTTGTCGGTAGTGCCCGCGAGTATGTAGATAAGCAGACCGTTATTGAAGCGGCTGTTGAAGGTGTTTTTGTAAATAACGGGCACTTGGGTGTTTTCCTTCATGTCGAGCACGGCGAGGTTGACCGCGCCGTAGAACGCATAGTCGGCGATGTGCAGGATGTCGGTGCCTGTGACTACTTTGTTAAGGTAATATCCGAAGAATGCGTAAGCGTCGATGTACTTTACAAACAGCGCCGAGCCTTCCACCGAGTACGAGGACGGAATGGTTATCTGCTGTGCGGTGCGCGAGCTCTTTGCCACCGACAGTACTGCGGTAAGCGTGTCAAACGCATATAGCAGGTTGCCGTCGCGATAGAGCTTGGTGTGGTTGCGGTTATAAACCGTCTTTAAATTACGCAGTTCGGAATTCTGACCGTAAAAATTATTGATGTCGTTGTTTTCTGCCTCAGTCGGGATGTCGATCACGTCGTCGGTAATATTGAACACGACGTACTGGGGTTCGTATTTTCCGATCGCGAGCGGGTCGTCAACGAACAATAACTTATAAGTGATGTTGCTTAACGGTCTCTCGAATTCCACATAAATAAGACCCGGGATATAAGCCGCGTTTGCGCTTATTGCGGTGATCGTATCGGGAATGACAAGAGCGGCGATGTTGGCAAAGAACAGCGCATAGTCGCCGATAGTCGATATGTTGAGCCTTGTGCCGATAACAGGTTCGGCAACGTTGAATACTGCCGAAAGTTTGCCCGCGGGGTACGCGAAAAGCTCGTTGGCAACACCGTTGGAGCCGCACTTATAGAGTACGCCGTCATATACGAGGAAGTAAGGTGTGGGCGCGCCCGCTTGTATGGAGAACGCCTCAAGCGAATAGTCGTATAAGAACGCGGTAGTCGCGATGGACGACGTTTTGCTACCTAATTGCACACCTTTCAGGTAATGGCAATTTGCAAAAGCGTATCCCCCTACTGTCTTAAGGTTGGAGTTTTCATGCAAGATTACGTTTTCAATCGCGGTATTTGCGAAAGCGTAATTATAGACGGACTCGACATTTGCCATAAGGGTGAGATTGCCCGAAAGGTTTGCGCAGTTGTAGAACGCGTAAGCGGCGATTGTCGTAAGCTTGTTGTTCTGGCTCATGTCTATTGTTCTGAGAATGGTATTTCCGTAGAACGCGCCTTCGGCAATCTTTACAATCGATGCGGGAAGCACAAAGGTCGAGCTTGTGCCGAGATACTTATAGAGTATGTCGTTTATTATGAGGCTGTCGTTTTGCTTGACCGCCGCAAGCCACGGAGTGTCGCCGAACGCGTCCTCTCCCACTCTCTCAAGGCTGCTGTCGAATTTGCTGAATACTATGTCGCTAAGATACACGCAGTGATTGAACGCCCTGGGTGCGACGGAGAAGACATATCTTCCGTTGATTCTCGGAGGGAAGTTCAGCGAAACAAGGTCGCGCTTTGCGCCGA
>ERZ795047.1706-NODE-1706-length-22586-cov-4.533177_pt1 | contig 22586 bp, 15 predicted proteins | sample MGYA00375131_ERZ795047 | MGnify/ENA primary metagenome ERZ795047 (study PRJEB30176, sample SAMN05720228) | activated sludge metagenome | isolation source: Anaerobic digester | place: Japan | collected 2015-05-20 ...
CCGGAAATTTTACGTCTTGACAACGAGGGCCCTCATAGAAGGCGGGACTACAAACGGGAAAGCTGCCGGGATCGCAAGTTCGTAGTACCGGCTTTAGCCGGGCAGTTGCCCATCGGTCAACTGTTGCTGTGTGATCGATCTATGGCCCGCCTGAAGGGACCACAAACTCGGACCACAAACTCGGACTCGCGCCCGGTGCCGCCTCGCTTCTCTGTTTTTCTCGGCCTTTTTCTGTGCTAGAGCTTCTCACTGCCAGGCTGGCGGGTTTGCCAGTGATGTTCCAATCGGACCGAGCCGGACTCGTTCGGGTTGTGAACGATAAAACTCGCGGCCCTTTCCACGATATGGTAAGCCTGCATATTGTCCTGGTCAGTGGTCACCACGTTGACATAATACTTGCCTGAAAGAAGCGGGATACTCGGAAAAACCAGGCTTGCGTAGTAGTGACCCTGCCCAAGCCGGAGAAGTTCCGTTTTATCCTGCGTGCTGCTCGTGGTGTAGACGTGAAGCCCGTCATTGCGGACGATGCTGACGCCGATCCCGGGAATGCCTTTGAACTGCTCACTGAAGAAAGCCCAGACGTCCAGTCGGAGGCAATCGCCGGTTTGAAATTTATCAGCCTGACGTCCTCGGCCATCCAGGAGAGCTACTCTCTCGATGGTGCTTTCCAACGAGTCCTGGAGGGGACGGGCCCAGTGTCCGTCGGCAGGTTTGCGTTCCTGCCGCAACTCGTTGGTGTACAGGTCGACCACCCGGGCAGATATATCGATGGCGTTTACAGCTCCGCGTTCCAGCCACAGGGCACGATCACAAAGCGTCTTGACCTGGTGGAGATTGTGAGAGCAGAAGACGATCGTTTTGCCTTCCCGTCGGTAAGACATGATCCGGTCGGTGCATTTCTTCTGAAAATGCTGATCGCCTACGGCCAAGGCCTCATCAATGATCAGGACGGCCGGGTCGAATCCGGTGGCGACCGCGAATCCCAGCCGCAGGAACATCCCGGAGGAATAGGTCTTGACCGGTTTGTCGACAAACTCGCTCAACTCGCTAAACGCAATTATCTCTTCCTCGCGCGCCTTCACCTCGTCCCGGCCCAGCCCCTGGAGGGCTCCGTTGAAGTAGATGTTTTCACGCCCGGTGAATTCAGGGTGGAAGCCGGCGCCAAGCTCGAGGAGGGCGCTGATGCGACCGTTCACCCGGACTTCGCCGGCAGTCGGAAAGGCCGTCCCGGTAAGGATCTTAAGCAGTGTGCTTTTACCGGCGCCGTTGTTCCCAACTACTCCAAAGGCCTCCCCCTCCTTCAATTCGAATGAGACATCCTTTAGCGCCCACAGCCGGCTATGAGACTCGATGCCGAAAAGGATTTCTCTGAGCAAAGAACGAGGACCCCAGTAGTGTTTGTAGACTTTGCTCACGTTATTGACAACGACAGCCGTGCTCATATCAGGTCAACCAATTCGGTGCGAGTTCTCCTGAGAATAAAGCACCCGAGGTGGTAAGCGGCAATCGAAAAAAACAGCCAGTAAGCCAATCCGACTAAAGAAGGAAGCGAACCGCCCAGGAATACAAAGCGATAGGTCTCAACCATGTGGGTCAGAGGATTCAGATTAAGGATCCAGCGAAAAGGTTCCGGGGCCATCATCTTCGAGTAGACCATCGGTGTGACCCAGAACATGAACATGAAAAGCACGCCAAGAATCTGGGCGATATCTCGGAAAAAGACATTCAGACAGGCAACGATGAGAGAAAGCCCGTAGATCATCAGAATCTGGAAGATGTACAGAACGAAGGCGAGGGCAAAAAGGTCCAGATTCAAAGTTTGATTGATAATGAGCACGACCACGAAAACGATAGTGCCGAGAAACTGATGAAAAAAAGCGGACATGACCACGCTGAGCGGCAGAACATCAAGCGGGAAGCGGATTTTCTTGATTAGTTGGCTGTTCTCGATAAAAGTCCGCGATGAGCGGGTGACGCCCTCCTGGAGAGCCATCCACGGAAGCAGCGCACAAAAAAGGTATTCGGCGAACCTGCCGGTGGACGGATCTTCTCCAAAGCCTTGTTTAAGAACGACAGAGAAAATCACGGTATAAAGAACAAGCTGAATCAACGGGTTCAGAACCGACCAGAACACGCCTACAATCGATCCGGTGTATCGGCTTCGAATGTCGCGGGCGACCAGTTCACGAATCAGATACTTGTTGTTCAGAAGGGTGGTAAGCATTATCCTTTAGGCGGTCAATCCCAAGTGTGGCCAGACGCCTGCGCGACTGTCGCGGAGAGGTCGTTGTTGATTCAAAGCGTTCAGACTACGAAGACTACGGCCTGCGGGCCCTTGCAAATCGGCAACCGATGACCGGGAAAGCATAGAGAGGAGTATACACCGGTTCCTTGAAGTCAACGTTTGCAAAAGCAAAAGACGGCCGGAAAACACGAGCTTCAGACCCGATACGCGCCCCGCGCGGATCCACTGGCGGGCGATCCTCGTTTCGGAACAGGACCGCAATTTCAGGGGGGAACAGGGCAGAAACGGCTATTTGGGCGCTCCTGGCGCTGATGTTGGCCGCTCTTCCGTTTGTCGTCAGTCCGGGAGGATTCGAGAAGTTCCGGCTTCCCAAAGATGTCATATTCAGTATCGGAGCTGCTCTAATAGTCGGTATTTTCTTCGCCGTCAACGGCTTTCGCCGTTTCTGCAAATGGCGTAGCTGGGAGGCGTTGCTGGTTGTTTCGATAGGATATCTGCTTGTCCACGGTCTTCTCGTAAACCCCGAAATCACGGGGTGGTCGGCGAGCTGGATTATCGCCGCACTGTTGTTCCTACTGGTGATCGGCCGAGCTGTTCCCGCGGCCAGACATCCTGGCCTCTGGCTCGTTGCGGCGTCCGCTACTGCCGTAAATGCAGGGCTGGCTATTCTGCAGTTCTACGGACGTTTCCCCTTGTTAGCCAAGAATACGGGGGAAACCCTCCAGGGACGCCTGACCCCAGCCGGGTTTATCGGAGATGTCAATAACGGCGGCTTTGTCTTAGGTCTGAGCGCGCTTATGCTGCTTTATCCCCTGGCCACGCGGGAAAGAGCGGGACTACGCGTTTACTCGGGGCTGCTTCTGGTTATGAACCTGGCCGGACTAGCCATTACGCAGACCTTGAGCGCCACTATCGCTTTCGTAGGCGCTTTTGTGCTTTGGCTGGTTCTCCATGCCTGGTGGCTGGTCCGCACCCAGGAGAATCGACGGAAGGCCTATGGGCAGGTGGCGGGACTGGCAGGGTTGGTTGTCGTTGTGGTTGTGCTCGTTGTGCTGTTCACCGGGTTAGGTGACAGGATTCTGCTTGCCGCGGCGGCGCTTCGCGACGGGGATGCGACCGGGTTGACCGCCGGAAGATACCCCGTTTATCTGATCACCTGGCGCATGATCAAAGACGCTCCGGTGCTTGGTCACGGCCTTGCCTCCTTCGGCGTCGACTTTTTCCGCTATCGGACGGAGACCGAACTGTCCCGGCTGGAAATGATTGATCAACCTGGCAGTTTCCGGGAAGCACACAACGATTACCTTCAAATCTGGCATGAATTGGGGGGCGTTGGGCTTCTGCTGTTCTTGCTTGTACTGGTTCTCCCATGCGCAACGGCTTTGCGTGGAGCTTTACACTCCAAAGAACCCAAGCGCCTTTACTGGACTTGTATGCTGGTTCTCGGGCTGGTTTACTCGGCAATCACCGCCTTGGGCTCTTTTCCATTCCGTCTGTCACTGACCGCGCTTTTTATAATGCTGGTCCTTGCCGGACTTCGCTCCGCCGCGAGCGATGCGGAAGCGGCGAGTTCTGGTCCGGCGGCTCGTGGGTGGCAATGGCGTCTGGCGGGCGCCATCCTGGCAATCGTCGTTGTCTCCTATTTCGGTGTTCAACGCTGGCGGGCGAACGTGCAGATGGGAATAGCGGCGGTTGTCCTGGAAGAAGCATATTCCTCGTCGCTTTCGGCCCGAAGTAAGCGAATTTACGGCGAGACCGCGTTGACCCGGCTAAGGCAGGCAGAGAGCATGAGCCCGAGGCTGTACGATAATTACAATCTGCAGGGGTCAGCCAATATGCTGATGGGATATCACGAGGCGGCGGCGCAACAGTACGAGCGGGCGGCGCGGTATATTCCCAGCCCGGAAATCCTGACAAACCAGGCGGTGGCGTTGGTCGCCTCGGGCGACAAGGGCCAGGCCCGGGAGCTGTTGAAAAGGGCGCTCGCCTACAACCCGAATTATGCGCCTGCGCGGAGGGCCTCGGAGTTACTGGAAAAGGACGAGTAAAGCAGGAGGCCATGCGACTCGTATTTGATGCGCGGCCGGCTTTCAGAAAGAATTCTCGCAGGCGCGGAATAGGCAAGTATGTGCAGGAACTTGTTCGCGCACTGCTCCGCTTGGCCGATCCGCAGCTGGAGATTATTTTTTACGGTTGCGGCAAGGACGAACTGAGCCTTCCGCCAGGCCAATACTACTACCGATCGTTGTTTCAGCTTCCGAAGCCAAGTCGCCTGTCATGGGTGCCGGATCGCTTTCTGCTGCCGCGCCAATTGGCCGAGGACGCACCCGATGTCTTTCACGTCAACGAAATCACGTCAATCGTTTTCCGCCCTGGGGTCAGGACGGTCGTGACTCTCCACGATCTGATTCCGCTGATCTTCAGAGAGCAGATGAAGCAATCGATACCTTGGGATTATGCCTTCGCTCTCAAGCAGGCGTTTAAGAAAGTGCGACAGGCGGCTACGGTGGTGACCGATTCGCTTCATTCCAAGTCGGATATCTGCCACCACCTGGCGGTCGACCCAAATAAGGTGGTGGTTGTTTATCCCGGGTGTGACTCGCAATTCGTTCCGCGCGATCGTGAATCGGCGCGCAGCAGAATCGCTTCGGCTTTTAAGATTCACCGCCCGTTCCTCTTCTATGTGGGGGGAACAGACTACCGCAAAAACCTACCTTTGTTGATTGATGGTTTCGCACGGATTCGCCGCGGCGGGTATGAGGGACTCCTGGTGCTGGCAGGTGAGACTTTCCATTGGGATATCGACGAGGTCAGACAACTACGGAACAAGATAGCGAAGCAGGGAATCGAAGGGGAGGTTATCTTCCCGGGATTTGTCGGCACGGACCAGCTGATTGACTTTTACTCGTGCTGTGATATGTTCGTTTTTCCGTCGCTGTATGAGGGTTTCGGCCTGCCCGTGCTGGAGGCGCTCAGCTGCGGCTCGGTTGTTCTAACAACCAAAGTCGCTTCGATTCCTGAAGTCGCGGGGGACGCCGCGGTTTACTTCGATCCATCTGATTCCTGCAGTCTGGTAGATGAGTTTTTCAAGCTCCACGGCAACCAGGCGAGGAAGGACGAGCTTCGGGCGAAAGGTCCGGAGCGCGCCAAGCTGTTCACGTGGGATAATGCCGCCCGTAGATTGCTGACCATTTATGCATCGCTTGTGTCCTGATAGGGGGTGCCGGATTGGAATTGATGCACGGTCGTTGTCGGTTGGCCCGTCCGGGATCAGTACTTATGTGTCGAGCCTGTTAGACCACATTGCGTACCTGGATCCTTTGAGCGCCATCCAGCCGCGAAACAACTTTCTCTGGAACCAGGTGCGCGCGCCGCTCGCTTTTCGTCGGCGGGGCTGGAGCGCGTATCATGCGCCATCCTATACGGCTCCCTTGATCGGTTGTCGCCCGCTGGTTCTCACAGCGCACGATGTGTCTTACCTGGCCAATTCCGATTGGTACCCATATCCGCTCGATTCCTTTCGCCTTTGGTACTACCGGGTCTCCCTGTTACGCGCTGATCGGATTATCGTGCCCTCGGAATTCACGCGGGCAGAGTTGGTAAGGCTCTGCCCCAGCGTCAAAGGAAGAGTCAGGACAATCCGCCTGGGCGTGGCGGATTGTTTTTTCCCCGATCCAGAAAAGGCGGAGGAAGTGCGGTCGGCACTCTCGCTTCCCCGGGAGTTTCTGCTGCATGTGGGAGACATACACGCAAGACGGAACATACCTCTACTGGTCGACGTGGCGAAGCAAGTCGGCTTGCCCCTGGTCCTGGTCGGACGGCCGCTCAGAGGTGGCGAACAGTTCGGAAAATGGAAACTGCTGTTTACCGGGTTAACCCTGGACCAGTTGCGAGGCATCTATTCCGCGGCCACGGTGTTCGTGTATCCGTCGCTCCACGAGGGCTTTGGATTGCCGCTCTTGGAAGCCATGGCCTGCGGCATTCCGGTGGTGGCTGCCCGAAGGTCGTGCCTGCCCGAGGTCTGCGGGGATGCAGGGGTTTTAGTCGAGCCTGACGTCGAATCATTATGCGAAGGCGTCGAACGGGCCAGATCCGAGCGGGACAGGCTCCGGGCGGCGGGCCTGGCGCGGGCCGCGCAATTCAGCTGGGAAAAAACCGCACGGGAAACCGAGGAAGTGTACCGGGAAGTGACGACCTTGCAGTGCTAAGAAGTCATCCCGCTGAGCCTACGTCGCTTCGCCCCAGCAGGCGATTACGCAGGAGAGCGAAACGGTAAAGACATTCGATCGCGAAGAGGACCGCCGCGTATTCGAGACGCCCCGCTTTTGAGGCTTGGTGCTTTCGATAGAAGATCTTCATCGCGTTATAGAAGTGAAAATTGGCGGCTCGAGCATCCTGCGAAGAACTTCTGCGTTTGTGGTGAGTGACGATGGCCTCCGGGTAATAGATGACTTTCCAGCCGTCGAGCCCGGCCCGGTAACAGAAATCAAGGTCCTCTCCGTACAGAAAGAAAGTCTCATCGAGGAGGCCGATTCGGTCGCCAACCGCGGAGCGGAACATCAGAAATGATCCGGAAACAGCATCAACGGCATGCGTCAAGCGGTCGTCCAGATAGCTGTAATTGTAGCGCCCCAGATACTTGTTACGAGGGAAAAGGCGGCTCAAGCCGGTAAAGCGGTAAAGGGCCGTAGAGGGTCGCGGAATAGCACGCCGGCAGGCGAGTTGCAGCGACCCGTCAGGGTTTTGCACGCGGCAGCCAACAATCCCTATCTCCGGTCTGGCTTCGAGATAACAAAGACATTTTTCGATAGCGTTGTCTAATATGATGCAGTCCGGATTCAGAAGTAGATAGGACTGAGCAGGAAAGGCTCGAATCCCCTGGTTGCACGCTTTGGCGAAGCCCAGATTTTCCGAATTGAACAAGACCGCAAGTTTGTCAAACCGCTGTTTCAAGTCAACGAAGACGGTTCGGTCGGCTGAGGCGTTGTCGACGACCACAACCTGGTAATCGGCAAACTGCGTCTCCCGGTAGAGGCTCTCGAGACAATCAGGCAGGAAGTCCCCGGAGTTATAACTGACAATGACGATCGTCAACCGATGCTTCATGGGCCGATAGTTTTCAAACGGTAGCGGGAGTAGTTGCGGACAAGGATGCGGCGCACCTCGCCGGTGGTCAAAACGCGGGATTTTTGCACCGCGCGCCGTTTTTTCAAGACGGCGGGAAAGTTGCGAAGGAAATCGAGCTTGGCGCGAAGAAATGAGCCGGGGCGGCCCTTCAGCGAAAAGAACAGGAAAGAGGCGAGATCAAACAGCATCCGTTCGGGAAGGTACAGCAGGAGCAGCGCCAGGGGCATGTTTTTCCAATAAACGTACTCGGAGTTCCGATGGCCGAAGAAGACATAAGTGTGACTGTAGGATCCTATACTCGAATTGACGTGATGATAAGCAATAGCTCCCGGAACAAAAAGGCAGCGGAAACCAAGGAGCCGAGCCCTGAAATTCAGATCGGCATCTTCGTAGATCAGGAAGAAATCCGGATCGAACCCTCCTGTTGCATCAAGCAGCGATCGCCGGTACAGGGCAGCCGCAGCGCAGGGACCGAAAACCTCTTTAGGCTCGGTGCGGTCTTCGGCCTTTTTCATGTGACCGATTTTAAAACCTGCTCCCACCACTGACATCGCGTCCCCAGCGCTGTCGATCTTGCCGGGTGTTGAAGCGAAGACGATCAGGGAAGCCCAGAAACTCCACGGCTCCTGGTTGTATTCGAGCAGCCTCTCCAGCCAGTGAGAATCGAGGACCGCATCATTGTTTAAAACGGCGACCAGGTCGCCCGATGAAGCGCGGATGCCGACGTTACACCCCTGTGCGTAGCCCACGTTTTTCTCGATCTTGATTACCCTTACCTGGGGAAACCGATGGTGAACCAGTTCCAGGGAGGCGTCGCTAGAGGCGTTGTCGACGAGGATAATTTCGTCGAAAGGACGTGTCTGGGCCAGCACGGAAGAGAGGCATGGGGCGAGGAACCGCTCGCCGTTGAAGTTGACAATGACGATGCTGACCGACGGGGACGACACGGGCGATATATTAGCAGGTTCCGAGGGTATTGAAGCCTGCGCGGTGACCTGGGCTGGGATCGAAAGTTCGTAGTCTAGGGCTTCACAAAGTAGGTATTTTCAAAAAGAGAGGACAGGATCGGTCCCGGCCCTAATGCCGGCCCTAATGCCTGGCCAGCGTTCCCATGTCGACCATTTCGACTTTTTCTCCCGACTTGAGGTCCGTCAGGACCGACACGTTTATAGAATCAGGTGAAAGCTTTGAGCCAGGTCCGTCAGGACCGACACGTGACTGGCAGCTGAGCCCGAGCTGCAAGAGCGGTCTTTGCCAGCAGACGCTGACAGGTGAGGAGGCGGTGCAGGGAGTTCACGTGCCGGTCCTACGGACCTGGGTCTTTAACCTTTGGTCGTTTCTATAAGCGTGTCGGTCCTGACGGACCTCTGATGCGACTGCCACCGGCCGGATGGTGGTCAGGGAGCAGGACGACCAAGTCTCAAGGTGCTCGAGATTATACGGCATCGGAATCGTTGTGTCAGGAGTCTTTAAGTCCTCCCCGGTCCTGACCTGGAGTATAATGCGGCCGTTTGTAAGGTCCCTTCATGAAAAGCGAAACGGAGATCCACGCCGTAGAACAGGCGGCGCCTGTTTCTGAAGCGGGGGAAATTGCCCATAGTTTCTTGAAGCGATCGGTCGTCTTGGCCGTGATCGATCTTGTGCTGGCCTGCGGCTGCTACTTTGCCGCATGGATGGCCCGGACCTTCCTGAACATCCCTTTCACAGATTCATTGCTTCCACAGGAGCGCTGGAACGCGGTCAGTCATCCGTGGGTGGCGCTGGCCGTCACGCAGGTCGTGTTCCCTTACGTTCTCGGGCTGTTTGACGATATCAGGCGCATTCGTTACCGGGAAATCGTTACGCTGACTTTTGCCGCATGCCTGCTGCAGATCATCACCGTCGCTTTCATTTTCTTCATGACGAACCAAGCCTATCCTCGGAGCGTCATCCTCATATTCGGCGGTCTGAACTTCTTATCCGTCTGTGCCTGGCGAGCCTATGTGAAGGCGGAGGTGGGCAAAATCGAAACGAGGGTGCTGGTGGTTGGAGAGGATTACGACTCGGTCGAGGGGATTATCCAAGAGATCGAATCGAGCCCCTGGATGCGTCTGCGGATCGTTGGCGTGGTCCTCCATAGTGGCGTGGGCCCTCCCGATATGAAGTATCCCCTCCTGGGTGAAATCGAGGAGATCCGGGAGATCGTTTCCCGCTACTCGATCAAGGAAATCATTTTTGCATCACGGGAATCCTGGAAGGACCGATTTTTGAACTCGCTCAGCCGGCTACAGGCATCAACAGCTGTCAGGGTAGCGATCATCCCATCGCCGTTTGAGATGGTCATTGGACGGTTGCGGCACGTGAATATTCATGACACTCCCCTGATCGAGCTGAGCCGTAATCCAAATGAACCCTTGGAGCGATTCCTCAAGCGGAGCTTTGATCTTGCCGGGGCCGCTGTCGGGCTTGTGGTGCTGCTGCCAGTTATACTTCTGGTGGCCGTGATCATTAAACTGACCTCGCCTGGTCCGGTCTTCTATATGCAAGAGCGGGTCGGATTCGGGGGCCGCCTCTTCAAAGTCATCAAATTTCGTACCATGATTGACGGCGCCGAAGATCAGTCAGGAGAGATTTTCGCTGCAGAAAATGACCCGCGAGTGACTTCAGTCGGACGCTTTTTGCGGCGCTTCCGGATCGATGAAATCCCTCAGCTTTGGAACGTCCTTCGAGGAGAGATGAGCTTCGTCGGCCCCCGGCCGGAGCGGCCGAAATTCGTCAAGGCGTTCCTCGAAGAAGTGCCCGGTTACAACGAGCGCCATAAGGTGAAACCGGGGATCACCGGGCTAGCCCAGGTAAAAGGCTTCTACGAGACAACGGCGGAAAAGAAGCTGAAGTACGATCTGGCATATATTTACAACTACAGCTTTTCCCTGGATTTGTTGATTCTGATTCAGACGGTGAAAGCGGTTTTGCGGAGGAAGGGACGTTGATGGCCCGCGGATAGAGCGGATCACGCGGATTACGCGGATGTCGGGTTTCCGGGTTTGTTCCGGTGTTATAATCGGCCTTTCCTATTGGCGGAAATGAAAAAGATCTCGATTATCGTACCGCTTTATAACGAGAAAGAGTCGCTTCCGTTCCTGTACGAAGAGCTGACAGAAGTCTTGCGATCTTGCACGGAGGACTACGAACTGATTTTCGTGGATGACGGAAGCACCGACGGCTCCTTCCAGATTCTCCGTGATTTGCAAGAGCGTGACGCGCGAATCAGGCTGATTCGACTTCGTCGAAACTTCGGCAAGTCCGCGGCCCTCTCGGCTGGGTTTCGCCTGTCTGAAGGGACCATCATTGTGACGATTGATGCCGATCTTCAGGACAGGCCATCGGAGTTGCCCAAGTTGTTGGGTCGGCTGGAAGGAGGGGTTGACCTGGTGTCGGGTTGGAAAAAGCCCAGGCGCGATCCGTTGAGGAAGAAAATACCGTCGCTGATCTTTAACCGAGTGACTTCCTTTCTGACAGGCGTTCCCCTCCACGACATCAACTGCGGGTTCAAGGTCTACCGGCGCGAGGTCATCGAAGAGATCAAGGTTTACGGGGAGATGTACCGCTATATCCCGATATTGGCGAGCTATCGCGGGTTCATCGTCGATGAAGTCCCGGTGGAGCATAGCCCGAGACGATTTGGAAAGAGCAAATTCGGGGCCAGTCGGCTTGTCGGAGGGTTCTTCGACCTCATCACCGTTATCATGCTGACTCGATATAACAAGAAGCCGCTGCACGTGTTCGGGGTTCTCGGCGCTTCACTGTTCCTGATCGGTCTGATGATTGAAGCCTACCTTTCTATCGGGTGGCTTTTCGAGCGATGGATAGACAACCGTCCCGTCTTCATCCTGGGTGTCCTCCTCCTGATTGTCGGTATTCAGTTCATTTCTTTCGGCCTGATCGGCGAGATGATCGCCTATTCGAGTCGTCGAGACGAGGACTATTCGGTTCGTGAAGTTGTCGAGCCCGAATACCGTTCGTCTCGTGAGATGCAGGCGCCCTTGGTCAGGAGATGAGATTTGCCCTTCTAGGACCCACGTACCCTTACCGCGGCGGAATCGCCCAGTATACGGCATCCCTGCACAATGCGCTCCAAGAACAGGGTCACGAGGTCCTGGTCATCTCCTTCAATCGACTCTACCCGTCTCTCATGTTTCCGGGAAGCAGCCAGACAGATCAAAGTGCGTGTCCTCTCCACGTGCCTCATGAAGCCCTGCTGGATTCGCTCTGGCCGGTATCTTGGCGAAGAGCGGGCCGGCGTCTGGCGCGCTCCAGGCCCGAGGCCGTTGTCGTGCAATGGTGGCATCCGTTTTTTGGGCCGACTTATCGCGGTGTGATTTACAGGTATCGACAAGAGGGACAGGCGCCGGTTGTATTCTTATGTCACAACGTGCTTCCGCATGAGCGCCCGCGCCTGCCAGCGATCAATGGCATGCTGCGGCTGATGGTCTCCCGCACCTTTTCCCTGGCTGATGCTTTCCTGACCCATTCTCAGGCCTTGGTCGAGGAGATCCGCGAGTTTCGTCCGGGTAGCCTGGTGCGACGGATTTTTCATCCGATGTATGATTTTTACCCGCGCATCGCTCGGGAGAGAGAGGCGGGGGTGCCCCGATTGCTTTTCTTTGGTAATGTACGGCCGTATAAGGGTCTAGAGGTTTTCCTCCGCGCACTTCGTCTGGTTCGAGAGGAGATGGAATTCGAGGCTGTGGTGGCGGGCGAATTCTATATGGATCCCGAGCCGTTCAAGGCTATGGTTGAACAGCTGGCTCTTGGCGATCGGGTCAAATGGAGGGACTGGTATATCCCCAATGAGGAAGTACCGGACCTGTTTGAGAAGGCCGACTTGGTTGTCCTTCCTTATCTCGAGGCGACACAGAGCGGTGTGGTACCGCTCGCTTACCGGTTCGGGGTTCCAGTCGTAGCATCAGATGTGGGGGGACTCTCGGAAGTGGTCCTGGAGGGGCGGACCGGATACCTGGTCCCGCCGGGCGAGCCCGGAGTGTTGGCTCAGCGGATTCTTCAATATTTCCGAGAGCAGAAACGAACCGAGTTCCAGGCAAACATCGAGAAGTTCAGAGAGAGGCTGAATTGGGGCCAAGTGGTCGAGGCAATAGTCGAGGTTGTGGGTACCCGCGGATCACGCGGATTGCGCGGATAGCGTGCATGGGGACTAGCGATCGATGGGTCGGAAACGACGAAATCTAAAAGCCGAGCATAAGCAGGCATGGTGGGTATGGTGGGACGGTCCCTGGCCCTGGGTCTGCTTTCTTGCGGTGCTTGCTTTTGCGCTGTATGCCAATACTCTCGGCCATGGATTCGTTATTGACGACATTCCTCTTATCTCCCAGAGTTCAGTTGTCAGCCAGTTGAATTGGCAGGCCATTCTGAGCCCGAGCGGCTATCGCCCCATTCGGACATTCACATATGCCTTGAACTACTTGCTGGGAGGCCCGGATCCCTTCGGGTACCACCTTTTCAACGTTATCCTTCATTGCGCTAACGTTGTCATCCTGTTCTCCCTGATCCTGCGGTTGACCGGTCTTGTGATGGTTGCCGGAACCGGCGCGCTGTTGTTCGCCGTTCATCCAGTACAGACAGCCGCGGTCGCGTATGTTTCGGGTCGAAAGGACGAACTGGCGACTTTGTTCATCTTGGTCGCGTGTCACGCCTACATCTCGTATCGAAGGGGCAGCGGGGCGCGTTATGCCTTTGTGACAGGCGTGCTGTTTGCTTTGGCGATTATGGCGAAGGAAGTGGCGGTGGTCCTCCCCGTACTGCTGCTCCTGATGGATGCCCTGGTATTGGAACGTGGAACCGAAGGCGAGAACAATCAGAACTCGCTACTCCAAAAGTTGGTGCGTCCTATCAAGCAGGTTCCCGCCTTTTATGCGGTCTGCCTGGTTTTCCTCGCGACAGGCGCTTATTACGCCATGTTTGTCGTCAAAGCCAGCCGAATGACAGAGTTTTGGGGAGGGAGCGCCTGGACGCACTACGGCACGAGCTTTAAGCTTTTCTTACATTACGCCAAACTGGCAATATTCCCTTATCCGCTGATCGCCGACTATACGGGGCAGGTCTTCGACCTCTCGACGGGCATCTTTGAACCGGCTACCCTGGTCTCGATAGCCTTTTTGGGGGGATACCTGTACGCGGCTTTCCGGGCGCATCGCCGGAATTCCCTGGTGACGTTTGGCATGTTGTGGTTCTTGACAGGTCTGCTCCCGATTCTCCAGATTGTTCCGTTTCACGAGCTGGCCGCCGATCATTTCCTGTACCTGCCACTCGTGGGCGTCGCACTGATGGCCGGCCTGGCGGCGAAGTTGTTGAAAGACCAATGGGGCAACGCGGTTGCGGGAGTGATTGTTGTCGCCGTGGCAGTCTGCTTCAGCTTGATGACGGTCGACCGGAATCGTGATTGGAAAGACGAGTACACGCTCTGGACTGAGACCTACCGTGTCGCGCCCGGTTCTTATCGAGCCAATCACAACCTGGGAATCTTTTATTACGAGCGGGGCGACACCGAAAAGGCTATCCACCACACCGAGCGGAGCATCGAGTTGGACAGCACCCGGGAGCAAGCCTGGAGCAACCTGGGGGCGCTTTATCGCGTTCGGGCTTCTGGGGCCTGGGATGCCGGCGATCTGGACAGTGCCCAGTTCTGGAGTGACAGGGCCCTCGAGCGGCTTAAGCGCTCGATCGAAATGAATCCCCAGGATTTATGGGCTTGGGCGAATCTTGGCCAGGTCTACAGGCTCCAGGGACAGATCGCCGAGAAACGCGGAGAAGCGAGCCAGGCGTTTGAGCTAAGAACACAAGCTCTGCACCATTTTGATCGCGCCCTGGCAATCGGCTCGGATAACCCGAATTTCCGCCTGATCTGGGGGGAAAAGGCGAAGATCTTCATGGATGCCGGCCTTTGGGATCAGGCACTCGACTATCTGCAACCGGCTTTCGTCGCTTTTCCTAACCGAACAGATCTGCTCTACTCTATGGGACTATGTCACTACCGGCTTCGACAATACAGCAGCGCCATACCGTATTTCCAGAAGGTGGTTCAGGCAGCCCCGAGCATCGAGCTGTGGGGTATGCTGGCGAAGTGCTACGAGGAGATTGGCGAGAATTACACGGCTATCAAGGTCTACGAAAAGGCTTTGTCCCGCTATTCGCAGTCGGTCGAAATCAACTACAATCTTGGCGTTCTGTATCATCGGATCGGAGATACAGACAAGGCAGTACGATACTTGGAACAGGCTCTTGCCCTGGCGCCCGAAGGCCGGCTGGCCGGGAACATCGAGAAGATGTTGGGATTGATTCGGGGCGATTCGTGAGTCAATGAAAGGTTTGATTCGCTAGATGTATCGCAACCACAAAATTACTGTCGTTATCCCGTGCCTGAATGAAGAGGAAGGAATTCAGAAGGTCCTCACGAAAATGCCCGACTTCGTCGACGAGGTAATTGTGGTCGACAATTGCTCAACGGATGCCACGGCGAGTATAGCGAGTCGGATGGGTGCGAAGGTTATCCGGGAGAATGTCAGGGGATATGGCCGCGCGTATAAGACGGGGTTGCTGCATGCCCAGGGGGATATTGTCGTTACCCTGGACGGGGATCATTCCTATCCCGTCGATGCGCTTTCATATCTGCTGGAGGCGCTTATCAATTCGGGCGTCGGTTTTGTTTCCGCGTCGCGTTTCCCGATTCAGAATCCAAGAGTGATGTCACTCCGTAACCTGATCGGAAACAAGGTGCTCAGCTTTATCATGTCAGTCCTTTACATGCGTCGTATCCGGGATTCTCAGTCCGGGATGTGGATCTTCTACAAGGATGCGCTGGCAAAAATGAATCTGAGAAGCGACGGAATGGCCTTTTCAGAAGAGATTAAGATCGAAGCGATGACTAATCCGGAAATCGGATTCAAGGAGATCCCGATCAATTTCTCGAACCGGGCCGGAGAAATGAAATTGCGACCCTGGCGTGATGGTTGGGGCAACCTGGTCTTCTTGTTTGCCCGAAGGCTACGACCTCGGCCTGCCCCGCGGCGGCAGGTTGCGATTGCGAAGACTATAAGGCCCGAATCATGTCAGGAGTAGCACAATTTATGACGCCAGAGGCGCCCAATGCATTGTCCGGTTTGTGATTATCCCGACGCAGCGCCAAAGCTGACGCTTACTGACCGCTTTTTTCACACTTCGGACGGCCCATTTGTTCTTTATTCTTGCCAGAGTTGTCGAACCCTCTTTCAGGATGCGGAAGCGATAAAAGATTCAATCGCCTCGTTTTACCCGCCAGGTTATTGGTGGAAACCGGACGGACGTACCTCTGTCCTGGAGCGCGCGTACCGGAACTGGATGGTCCGGAATGATCAACTACGCTTCGTGCTATCATTGATCAAAGAGCAAAAAAACCTCCGCTGCCTGGACATAGGATGTGGCGAGGCAACGTTCGTTCGGTTGGCCTTGGCGGCTGGCCTGGACGCGTATGGACTGGAGCAATCCGCGGAGGCTGTAGCGCTGGCGGACCTGCCAGGACGCATTTTCCACGGTTCTGAACGGGAGTTGGTCGAGCGAGGCGAGAAGTTCCACGTGATCACATTATTTCACTCCCTGGAACATATCGTAAATCCGTATCTGTACCTCCGAGGCCTGCAACGGCTTCTCGAGAAGCCAGGGGGCGTGGTGGTACAGGTTCCCAATAGCGATAGCTTGCAGGCTCGCATATTGGGGCGCTTCTGGTATGGATTGGATTGTCCGAGGCATGTCTGCAACTACAGTCTGTTCTCCATCCTTTATCTTCTCGGCAAGGCGGGTTACCGAATACGGCGGGTGCGGCACTTCTCGCTCCGCGACAATGCTGCGGCAATGGTTTCCAGCTTGTTTCCCTGGCTGGATCCGATGTCACAGAAAGTCGAACGGGTCCGGAAAGGCCGTTCGTCGCATTCGGCCGCGCTTTTGCTGAAAGAATTTGCCTATCTCGGGTTACTCCTTTGTGCGCAGCCGCTGGCTGCTTTCGAGGCTGCACTCGGCCGCGGAGGGACCGTCACCGTTTACGCGACTCTCGACTGACGTTTGACAATCTACCATTGACGACAGAAGGGGGCTGTAACCTGACCCTGTCCATATACCTGTCGTCAGGTGTCGAGATTTGTCAATCGTCTATACGATGTGGGGGAATTCAGATGAAGATCTGTGTCATTGGCACCGGTTATGTCGGGCTAGTTGCCGGCACATGTTTTGCCGAGACGGGCAACGATGTTGTCTGCATGGATATTGATGAGGACAAGATTAATGCGCTGCGCAAAGGAGTCGTGCCGATCTACGAACCGGGTCTGGAGGAAATGCTGCGCCGCAACGTCGCCGAGGATCGGCTCAGTTTTACTACCAACCTTGCCGAGGCCGTTCGCAAATCGTTGGTCATCTTTATAGCAGTCGGTACACCTCCCAAGCCGGATGGTTCCCCTGATCTCAGCTACGTTCTCGCGGCTGCTCGAGGAATAGGCGAGACGATGAACGGTTACAAGATTATCGTCAACAAGAGTACGGTCCCGGTAGGGACCGCAGACCGCGTGCGACAGGAGATCTCCGCCCTGACGCGTTTTCAGTTTGACGTCGTCTCCAACCCCGAGTTCTTGAAGGAGGGAGCGGCAATAGACGATTTCATGAAACCGGATCGGGTGATCATCGGTACCTCTGAGGTTCGAGTCGCCGAGATCATGAAAGAGTTGTACGCTCCATTTACTCGCACCGGCGCCCCGATCCTGGTCATGGATCCGCGAAGCGCTGAAATGACCAAATACGCCGCTAACGCCATGCTGGCCAGTCGCATTTCCTTCATGAACGAGATTGCGAACCTGTGTGAACATGTGGGCGCTGACGCGAATTGGGTTCGACAGGGTGTGGGCTTTGACAGGCGTATCGGCAGTTCCTTCCTGTTCCCGGGTCTCGGTTACGGCGGGTCTTGCTTCCCCAAGGATGTCAAGGCCCTGATTGCGCTGGCCCGCGAGCACAACTATCCGCTTAAGCTGGTCGGAGCAATCGAAGAGGTTAACGAGTTGCAGAAATCGGTGCTGGTAGACAAAATCTTGAAGTTCTACTGTTCGCCGCTTGCTGATCAATTGGACGAGTTCAAGAGACTGCATTCGGGTAACGGCAGGCCGGGCAAGACGCGGGCGGCTGTGGACGGCGCAGCGTCCGGTGACTACTCCTACGTGTTGTCGTTAGATGCGACCAAGTTGCCTGACATGACGCTGACCCAAAATGACTTGGGGTTGACCAACCGGTTGGTGCGGGCCCGCGAGGATTCAGGGGGCAGCCCGATTAAGGGCAAGACTTTTGGGATCTGGGGATTGTCGTTCAAGCCGCAGACCGACGACATGCGTGAGGCGCCCTCGGTGGTCATCATTGAGCATTTGCTGAAGCTGGGCGCCGAAGTGCAGGCGTACGATCCCGAGGCGATGGACCAAGCGCGCCGGGTCTTTGGGAGGCGCATCAAGTATGCGAAAACCAACTACGAGGCAGTCAAAGATGCGGACGCCCTGGTGCTCGTCACTGAATGGAATGTGTTTCGAAACCCGGATTTCGATAAGATCAGATCGCTGCTGAAGTACCCTGTGATCTTCGACGGCCGGAATCAGTACAATCCGATCGAAATGAAGGAACTGGGTTTTCTGTATTTCGGTATCGGCCGGAATGGGTAGACCTCCAAGTTGGTGACTTGGGCGTTTCCAGTTGAGGGGTTTCCTCTATTGCGTGATTGGCCGGAAAGTATAGGTCTGCGGGCAGAAGCGCCCAACTTGCGAGCACAACGGCTCAAGGGGTGGTGGGTGGTTGAGTGATTCGCGCAAGATGCGAATCATTCAACTGCCAGAATTTCGATACACCGCCTGGAAATAGTGGCACTCAACGGCCGTGCTCTTCCGCCCGCTCCGGGCTCTGAGCTTGGCCGGTAGTCGTACCACTCCATTTGGCCCGCCGCCCTGTCGGTCACGAGGCTTCCCCCGAGGCTCGCCAGGTCTTGAGTGCGCGTTCTATAATCCGCTCGTGAAGCCGCCGCTGGTCTCCGTTATTGTCGTCAATCACAACCGGGCTGATCTGCTCGGTGAATGCCTGGCTTCTCTCGTTGCTCAGACGTATCCCTCCCTCGAAATCCTGGTCGTCGACAATGCCTCCTCCGATTCCAGCCGGGCCCTCGTCTCCCATTACCCGGATTCCCGGGTTCGCTTGATCGAGCTCGACGGCAACCTGGGATTCGGTGTTCCGAACAATATCGGCATGAAAGCCGCTCGGGGCGATCTTATCGCCCTTTTGAACAACGACGCGGTGGCCGACCCATGCTGGCTCGAGCGGCTGGTAAAACGCATCTCCGTGAGCCCGGAGGTCGGCCTGTGCGCTTCCAAGATTTTGGTTTACGGAACCAACGTCATCGATAAAGCAGGACACCTAATGTATCCGGACGGCCAGAATCGCGGCAGAGGAACCGGCGAGACCGACCACGGTCAGTATGACCAGCCCGAGGAGGTGTTTTTTCCCGACGGGTGCGCGGCGCTTTATCGCCGAGAGGCTGTGGAAGCGGTGGGAGGATTCGATCCTCACTTTTTCGCTTACGCGGACGATGCCGATCTCGGGATAAGATGCCGATTGAAGGGCTGGAAGTGTTTGTATGAGCCGGGAGCAATCGTTCACCACCGCCGTTCGGCAACCAGCGGCGCCTATTCGCCTGAGAAGATTTACCTGGTGGAGCGCAACCGTTTTTGGCTGGCTCTCAAGAACTTTCCGTGGCTGCTTCTTCTGTTTACCCCCGTATTCACGATGAACCGATGGGCTTGGAACCTGGTGGCGGCCTTGACACGGCGGGGAGCGGCAGGGAATTTCCGGCGGGATTCATCGCTGCTGGATCTCGTGAAAGTCCTGGGGCGGGCATACAAGGATGGATTTCGGGGTATTCCGCTGATGCTTAAGGCCAGGCGTGAGATCCGGCGCAGCCGTGTGCTGTCGGATCGTGAATTCTACCGCCTTCTGTGGCGTTTCCGTGTTTCAGCTCGGCGGCTGGCGATGCAGGACATCAAGTATTGGGAGTAACAGCATATCAAGTACCGCTTGGGCTTATCGAGCGCCCATGCCCTGCTGAGGTGGAGGGGGCCGGCGGCTTGGGCCGCCGGCCTTTAGGAGTAGACAACTAGAACTGCAGCCGCAGGCCGACTTGAATTCTTCGCGGCCCGGGGGAATTTGTGCCGTTCTCCGCGCTGGAAGGAATGAACTCCAGGAACCTGGGGTCGGTAAACGTCGTGACAGGAGCACCCCAGTTCACATGGTTGAAGATATTGACCGCTTCAATACGGATTTCCGGACGGACACGCTCACCGGCCCGGAAAACCTTGAAGAGAGACAGGTCAAGGTTCCAGACAGGAGGACGACGGAAGCTCGAGCGGTCGGTGTTCCCGAAGCCTTCCTTCCCGATTCCCGTCGGCTGAGAGAACAGGCTCCTGTCATAGTAAGGCTCACTGGCGCCCACCTTTCCGACGGGCTTGGGGTCGCCGTTGAAATTGATGTAAACGCTGCCGCAGCCGGGGCAGTCCAAGTCGGTATTGGTACCGCCGATAGCAAACGGTGTGCCGGAGTAAGCGGCAAAAATCCCGTTGGCTTGCCATCCGCCTAAGATTGCCCCCTTAGCGCCGGGAGTGTCTCTCAGGATCGGCAGATCCCAGACAAAGCCCATCTGGAAGATGTGTGTCCGATCGAAGACCGCCGTTGTGAAGTTATCGTCGTACTTGAGCGGGTGGTTCCAGGTGAGCCCGGTCCAACCATCCTCGCCGCCGGTAGTCATGTCTTTTGCCCGGCTGAGAGTGTAGGCGCCCTTGAGCATCAGCCCATCCTGGAATCCTCGATTGAGCTCGACCTGGAAGGCATGGTAGCGGGATTTCGTGCGCGCGGCCCAGTCGTTGATGTTGGTGGTGCCGGCCACGTGATAGTACTTGCGCGAGGTCTGGCCGCCGCCCGGCTCGCCATAGTTCAGGTTCAGGTCGGCGTAGCCACCGTTGGTTCGGGTTCCTACGTAGGAGAAGGCCGTGACGATGTCGAACGGCATCTCGTACTCGTAAGTGATGTTGTACTGATGGATGGTGGCCCGATCAAGCCCCTTGCCCGAGCCCGGGAAGTACTCGATACCGATATTGGGAGATCTCATATAGACACCAGGAGGCAACGTCACTCGGCCCGAGCTCAGATCCGGGATCTCGACAGGCGGGATGCCATCGGCCAGGGTAGTGGTCCAGAAGAACTGTTCGGCACTCCGGTTGAAGTTTATGTCGAGCGGGAACGATCCGCGCAGCGGACGTGACCAGGGCAGGGGGTTGAAGGTTTGGCTATAGCCGCCCCGGATAACGGACTTGTCGCCGACACGATAGGCGACGCCGATACGCGGTGAGAAGTAGAGTTTCTGCACCTTCAGGCCGACATCCTTGGGCACATCGCCGACACCCCCGAGAAGAACCGTGTAGGTGTCGTAGTCGAGCCGTTCAATACCCCGATTCTCACGAGTCATGAGCGGGAAGATCTCAACACGGCCGCCCAGGTTGAGGGTCAGGTTCTGGTTGACACGCCACCGGTCGGACAGGAAGAAGCCCCATTGCCACTCGCGACCGCTCATGTCTTCGAGCTGGGTGTCCTTGGAAAAATACGAGGCCCGGCCGAGCAGGAATGCTGCGAACTGGTTCCAGGCCTGGGCAGTGTAGCCCGGGGCTCCGGTAATATTCCCGCTGAAACTCAATCCACCTTTCAGACCGTAGTCTCCCCATTCCGCTTGACGATGGTTCAAAGACAGTTTGATGAGCTGCAACCCCGTCTTGACTTCGTGCTTTGAGAAGATTTTGGTCAAATTGGTGGTGAAGCTGTGGTTGAGTTCCTTGCGGAACAACGGCATCCAGTTCGGAGTAGAGCCGATAGTGTACCCGTTGGCGATAGTGGGCATGCCACTGGCGCGGATATCGTTGGGGTCATTCGTCCCGGGGATGCCGAGCTCAATGCCATAGTTCTTCCCGTAATCGGGCCCGGTGACCTGCTGATCCATCCGGTAGTACCCGAAGTTACCGTCAAGCAGAAGCGTCGGATTGAACGTCCAGGTGTGACCGATGCTCGTAACGTAAACCTTGGTATCACCGAGACTTCCCTCGTCCCAGCCAAGAATAAAGTTGTCGACGACGTCGGCGTCGAGCATCGAGAACTTGCCCCAGACAGAATGAGAGGTGTTGCGCTGCCACGTGATTTTCAAATCGTAGTTGGCGCGGTCGACCTTTATCTCGCGCTGCTGAACGTAGTCGTCAAATAACCCGTTGCGGTTCACGTCCACGTCGGTATTGACGTTGGGATAAAGCGCCATGATCCGCTTGGCGATCGGATCAATCAGGTTGCCGGGAATCTTATAGTCCGGAAACTCTTGCCGGTCCGCTGGGGTCTTGCTACTGAGGGGGTCGTAGAGAAAGAAATTCGAGCGAGCGTCTTTAACTTCCGTGAAATCCCCGGCTTTCATCTTTTCAGTCGGAACCACGTAGGTAGCTTGGGTACCACGTCGATCTCGGAAGTTTTCATACGACCCGAAGAAGAAAAGCTTGTCTTTCACGATCGGGCCGCCCAGCGTCCCTCCGTAAATGTGACGGGACAGAGGTGCTTCCTCGATGTTCGAGGCGTTGTTGGCGAATGAATTGGCGTTGAGTTCGTCCCCGTTAAAGAACCAGAAAGCTGAGCCGTGGAACTCGTTGGTGCCGGACTTGGTAATGACCGTCTGGGCGGCGCCAGCTGCGAAGCCGGTGTCAGCATCGAAGGTGTTGGTGGTGATATTGACCGTCTCGATGGTTTCCGCGGGTTGGATGTAGCCGGCATGGTGCGGCAGCCAGACGTTGATTGAAACGGCGCCGTCTACACGCGTTGTGTTGGCGTTGGGCTGCACACCGTTGACCCAGGTACGAAGTGAGCGCCCGGGCGTATCAATCTCCGCGTTCTGGAATTGTACGGGTGTGGCCCCTGGTACCAAGTTCAGCAGGGTCTGGTAGTTGCGATACTGGTTTAGAGGCAGTGATACCAGCTGTTGTCCGGTGATTTCGGTGGTCAAGTCGGAGGTCTCGGTCTGCAGCGAGATCGCCCCCGCCGACACGGTCACGGTTTCCGTAGGTGCACCGAGTTCCATTCTTACGTCCTCGCGCCT
>ERZ795047.1710-NODE-1710-length-22551-cov-6.805832_pt1 | contig 22551 bp, 13 predicted proteins | sample MGYA00375131_ERZ795047 | MGnify/ENA primary metagenome ERZ795047 (study PRJEB30176, sample SAMN05720228) | activated sludge metagenome | isolation source: Anaerobic digester | place: Japan | collected 2015-05-20 ...
GGTATAATCGCAGTCCCATCGCGTGAACGTATATCCCGTGCGCTCGGGTGCGGGAACGATAAGCGTTATTGCTTCGCCATATCCAATGCTATGAGTGTGATAAAAATCGGTGTCCGAAGACAAAAGTTTGTAATAAATATTGTAATAATTCTGTGTCCAGGCAGGGTATAGCGTGACGTTTCGGGCGGGCATGAGAGTTAAAACCTCGCTCCACCCGTCAAATGTATACCCTTCTTTTTCGGGTGCCGAAATGTAAATCACCTCTTCGCCGAATCTGTAGTCTTTCGCATCGAGCGTGTTTCCCTGTCCGTCGGTAAACGTAAAGGTATATGTGTTGCGCACATAATAAATGTCAATGACTGTGTTGCCGTCGGAGTTGATCTCGTCTTGCTCATAGTCGCTTGCGTTAAAGCCCGCGAAATTATAGTGCGCCGCGTTCGTTTCCGTCCCTGGCGTGCCGCTCAATGTTTCGGAAAGAGCGATTGAATAGCTTCCGTCCAGCCCTTCGAGATGGTGATTAACGATGTATTCAACATCGGCTTGCTCGGTGTATAATGCGCTAAATTGCGCCGAGTCATAAAAGTTTAACGTCCGACCTGCTGAATACGTCACCGTCCCGTTTGTCCAGCCGATAAAGTCATATCCTGTTTTACTCGGGGCGGCGGGTAGGGTCAGGGAAAAATAAGATATGGCGTTTGAGGCGTTATAATAGACAGTTCCCGAAATGTCGGAAGGCTCGGGCGTTCCGCCGTCGGCATCAAAACCGACGGTAATTCCCCTGCCGTAAACGGCGTAAAACGATAAACTGTCGGAGATGGTAATTTCAATCTCTGAATTTCCGCAATACTGCTCCCGGCTGGCAAGCGCGTCACTTCTCCAGCCCAAAGAAAGCCAGCTGTCTTTGCCCGAAAGCGCGGGAAGAAACACATTTTTATGCGTTTCGCTATTATAAAAGACAATTTCGGTGTTTTGTGTTTTCGAAACATCGACAAAGGATATGTTACAGGTCTTTGCGAAAATCGCGTAAAGGGTAATGTCGGATTCCGCCGTCAGATTTTCCAGACCAATACGGGCGTCGGGGTCGGTGTTCCACCCCAAAAACCGATATCCTATCTTATTGGCTATGACAGTAAGGTCAATTTCCGCGCCTTGGTCGGCGAGAACGGTCGCGGTCTGGTCTTCTCCGCCGTTCTGGGCGCTATCGAAAGTTATTGTAAACTGATTTACGGTATAAAATGCGGGGGAACCCGATTTTATCTGCCAGCCGGAAAGGGACATGGCGTAATGCTCGCCGTAATAATCGGAACCCGCATTGAGTATGACATCCAATGTGCCCGAATACAGGATGCCGTTTATGGCGACGTTAAAAGCACTTTGCGAGTTGGTATATCCGAAACAGTTTGCGGTGTCGGATATGGTATTCTTGCCCGAACTCGGGATATAGGTCATATTTGAGGACGTTTTCAGGTAGTAATTGTGGGCAAATATTGAAATTTCGGAATAGTCGGAAATGTAGCTCGCGATTCCTCCCGCCTGATAGCTGCCCGAAAGACTTCCTGCATTGACGCAGTTGTTTACATATGAGTTTTTCCACCTTCCCGCGATGCCCCCTGCGTAGCGGGCTTTGACAGTCGAGGAGTTTAAACAATTTACTATCCTCGAGTCCTCCGCGTACCCGACTATACCGCCCGCGTACTTGACGCCTTTTATGTATCCGCCCGTAACCGCGACGTTTAAGACGGTCGCGTCTTCGATATACCCGAACAAGCCTATGTCATACTCTTGGGAATCCATGAAGATGCCTTTGATTTCATGCCCCGCGCCGTCAAATGTACCTTTGAATTTAAAGTCGGAGTTCCCTATGGGAGCCCACTGCTCGGGAGTGGTATGAGTGGTATTTTGAATAAAATTACCCGACGAGTCAAACGTGCCGTCGTTTAAAACAATATCCGCCGTCAACCTGTAACAGGCGGTCTGATAAGTCTCATTTCCCTCGTTTACAAGCCGGGACAATAAGATTAAATCTTCTTTGGAATTAATGGCAAAGGGGTTGGAAAAAGTGCCCGCCTCCTCAGTCCCGTGTACGCCGATAAAAGAGCTTGCCGCCACGGCCGGGTAGCTGCTTTTTGAACAAATCACAAATAGATTCAGAAAAAAGAAAATAGACAATAGAACGCACGCGAATCTGCTGCCCTTCTTCGTATGGTCGATCACAGTTTCCCCCTATTCTTCTGTTTTCGATGTGTAAGTAATTTTCAGTATAATTTCTAAAATATCCCGTGTCAATATAAAATGTAACTTTTTGTAGAATTATGTTGAAGAAGCGTGGCCTATCGACGCCTTGATTAGCTTTTAAATTGACTGTAAAGTTTTAAAAGTGGTACAATATAATAACATATGGAAAACGCCGTAAAACGAGATAAGATAGAGCTTTTTGAGAAAATGCCGGTGTCCAAGGCGGTCTCCCGACTTGTCGTGCCGACGATAATAAGCCAGCTTATCTCCATGATATACAACCTTGCCGACACGTACTTTGTGGGGCAGACCGGCGACTATAATCAGGTCGCGGCAATTACCCTCGTTTTTCCCGCGTACATGACGCTCGGGGCTATCGCCAACCTGCTGGGAATCGGAGGCGGAAGCCTTGTCTCCCGCTCTTTGGGAAAAAAGGATTATACAAAAGCGCGTCAGGCGGCGTGCTTCAGTTTTTACGCCGCGATTGCAGTTACCTTCGTCTATTCCCTCTTTTCGCTGATTTTCCCCAATGTGTTCCTTAAATTCTCGGCGCGACCGAGGCAACCTACGGTTTTACCTACGACTACCTGTTCTGGGTGCTGACAATAGGCGGAGTGCCCACAGTCCTGAGTATGGTCTTAGGGCACTTGGTGCGCGCGGAAGGCGCGTCCCGCCAGGCAAGCATAGGCATGACATTGGGGGGCGTGCTTAACATAATACTCGACCCTGTTTTCATTCTCCCGTGGGGACTCAATATGATGATAAAGGGCGCGGCGATAGCGACGCTTATCTCCAACGGAGTATCGGTAATATATTTCCTCGTATACCTAATTATCGTGAGGAAGAAAACTGTCATTTCCTTGAATGTAAAGCACCTCAAAATCAAAAAAGAAATTGTCGCCCCCGTCCTTACCGTGGGGTTCCCCGCGTTTTTGCAGACCAGCCTTGCCATGGTCTCCAACACATTTCTCAACAATCTGACCGCAAAATTCGGCGAAACGGCGATTGCCGCGGGCGGTATAGTCAAAAAAATCGATATGCTGCCAATGAACGTCACCATGGGGTTTTCACAAGGCGTTTTGCCTTTTATTGCTTACAACTACGCGTCCGAAAACTTTGAAAGAATGAAAAAAGGCGCGAGGTTTACCCGCGTCATAGCAATGAGTTTTTCCATATTGTGCGTAATAATCTTCGAGATTTTCGCAAACCGGCTTGTGGGACTGTTTATTAAGGATGAGCAGACTATATATTACGGCGCAAGATTTTTGCGCATAATCTGTATCGCGATGCCCATAATGGCGATTGACTTTCTGATTACGACGATGTTTCAGGCGACGGGGCACGGCGCGAAAGCTCTTACCCTCTCCCTCTTGAGGAAGGGACCCGTGGACGTTCCGCTGATGTTTTTGATGAACTTTCTGATACCGCTATACGGTCTGTATGCCGTGCAGCCCATCGTGGACACAATCGCACTGATAGTTGCGATTGTGCTCTATGTCCGATTTTTCAAAAGCTTAAAGGCACGAATCAAAGAAACAGGTTAGGTCGGCGAACACCTTTTCGTAATCGGTTTCGTTAATGACCTCGTGACGGTCGCTCTCATAAAGGTGGGCCTCTACGTACTTCACACCCAGTTTTTTATACTTGTCCCTGAGTACCGTCACCTGCTTGCCGTACATTCCCACTATGTCGCTGTCGCCGCAGAAAATCCCTATGGGGATATTTTTCTTAAGTTTGACTACGTTTTTCCTCTTCCAAGTGTTAAAGATGCCTTTGAGCATACAGAATAGGAAGTTTATCGACATGCTGACGTTGCTAAGAGGATCTTTCCGAAACTCCTTTCTTATCTCCTCGTCCTTTGTTATCCAGATGGCGTCGCCCGTCTCATTGAAACGTTTGCGCGTCAGAACATCGGGCATCTTGTTGATGAATTTTGGCTTAACGTTTTTTAATATAAGCCAGATGGGAAACAGCAGGGCTATCCCCGCCGCCATCATGATTCTCGGCATATACGCCGTACCCGCGAGCGCGACGCCTGCGACGCCTGTGTCCTGCTCGAGGAACGCCTGGCCCAAAAAACTGCCGTAGCTGTGCCCGAAAAACAGCACAGGCAGTTTATACTTGTTTTTAAGGTAATTGTTTATAAAAACAAGGTCCTTTACTGTGTCGGCAAACATATCCCCCTTATGATTTCCCCTTTCCTTGTCGTTTTCGGTAAGGCCGTGACCGCGGTGGTCGTCGCCAAAGACAATAAAGCCGTGCGCGTTCAGATGACGGGCAAAACGGTCGTACCTTCCGATGTGCTCACTCATTCCGTGGGAAATCTGTACAACGGCCTTGGGATTTTTGACTTCGTCCCAGAGGCAGCAGCTAAGGCGTGTTGAGTCAAAGCTTTCAAGATTAATTCTTTGCATATAACATCCCCTTCTTCTTACGTTTTTCAATTACCAATTGTAATATAACACAGTACCTTGTGTCAATGTCGGATTTACTTTGGCTTGTCGCCGTCTTGGGAAAGCTGCTTGATTATCTGGTTTGTTCCCGTTGCGCTGAGGCCGCTCGCCCCGCCTAAGACAAGGGCGACAACGACGTTGTGGGTGGGCATGATTTCGGGAACGGCGTAAAATGCGACCACTCCGCAAATAACTCCCAGCGCGCAAGCCGTTAACGGAATAAACCTCGAGAATTTCGCGCTGTTGTTGACTGCTGTTTTTATGATGTTGATTATCCAGTATACAATAGTGGTGATTAAGGGCACGGCGGCCGCTTGTAAATAATCTTCCATAACTACCCCCTTCTTATGTATATTGAAAAAAGCCCCCCGCTATTCAGTATATTGACAGCGGGGGGGCATTGTTACAAAGAGGGTCTTTACTGCTTCAGTTGCCGCACTCGATGGAAATTTCGTTGAACGTCTTAAGAAGGTCTCTGACTTCTATATTCGTTTTCTCCTCGCCCGACTTGTCAATAATGATGTTTCCCTTGTCAAACATGAGAATCCTGCTGCCGTACTCCACAGCAAAGCGAAGGTTGTGGGTGACCATAAGCGTGGTGATGTTTTTCGCTTTGACCAGCTTGTCGGTCAATATCATAATCTCTTCACGCGTTCTCGGGTCGAGAGCCGCCGTGTGCTCGTCAAGTAGTAATAAATCAACCGGCGTCATGGTGGCGATAAGAAGGGTAAGCGCCTGCCTCTGTCCGCCGCTAAGTGCGCCGACCGGAGTGTCAATTCTGTCCTCAAGTCCTAAGTTTAGTTGCCTCAACAGGTCTTTATAGCAACCCAAACGCTGTTTATTTAGTCCGCGGGTAAGGTTGTAGAATTTGCCCTTGTTGTCGGCGAGCGCCATGTTTTCGGCTATCGTCATGGTGTTGGCGGTGCCCTTGGCGGGGTCCTGGAAAACGCGGCCTATGCGCGCGGCGCGGACGTACTCTTTTTGCTTTGTAATATCGAAGCCGTTTAAGATTATACGCCCCGCGTCTATGGGTTCATTGCCCGAAATAAGGTTCAGAATGGTGGTCTTGCCGCTGCCGTTGCTCCCCACAATGGACACAAACTCCCCTTTCTTTACGGTGAGGTTGAAGTTTGAAAAAACCGTATTTTCGTTTACGGTGTTCTTATTGAACACCTTGCCGATGTTAATTAGTTCCAGCATTTTTTACCTCCTTTTTGCGCGCGGCATTTTTGAAGACCGTGCGGTTAAGGACAAGTATTATCGCGAACAATATCGCCATAATGAGTTTTAAGTAGCTCGAGGGCACGCCGAGGGCGATGACGATGTTCAGGCACGCGGTGTATATAAGCGCACCGACAATAACCGCGGTGGTGCCCGCCACCTTTCTTTGCTTCGCGAAAATGGCGCAGCCTATTATAACGCTTGCAAGCGCAAGCACGACCATGCCTGTGCCCGAGGTATTGTCATAGTAGTTCATCCACTGCCCGTAAACGCCGCCCGCAAGCGCAACCATGGCGTTTGCAATGCTTACGCCGAGTATCTTATAGTTACCCACGTCGACGCCTAACGATGTGCACATCTGCTCGTTGTTGCCTACGGCTTTAAGCATAAAGCCCGTCTTGGTCTTTAAGAAAAAATCGAGGAGCACCTTAAATACTGCCACAATTATTACAAAAATGATAATGTTGGCAAGGGAGTCGAGGTTGCTCGGGAAGATATTGGTGAACGAGTTGTTGAAAAGGGTCTTCATGTTGCCGTAGCTTATGAAAACTCTCAGGGTACCGTCCACATTGCCAAGGTTTAAGTTTATGGAAATAAGAGCGGTCATAGTGAGGATACCGGCAAGCAGATTGCTTATTTTGAACTTGACGTGCAGTATGCCCGTAACGGCTCCCGCAAGACCGCCTGCGATAAAGGCAATGCTGAGAGCGGTAATAAAATGAACGCCATTTGATATCAACATGACGCAGACGACACTTCCCAAAGGGAAAGTGCCGTCAACTGTCAGGTCGGGAAAGTCGAGGATTTTGTAGGATATGTACACGCCCATTGCCACAAGCGCGTAGCAAAATCCCTGTTGAATAATCGTAAGTAATGTATTAAGTACCATTGTCAGCCTTCTATCACATTGCGCACGGTAAGATTGGCGGGCGATTGAAGATTGAACCTTGCGGCAACTTCACTGTTGTACACCATTTCGCTTTCACTCACCGTGATATAGTCGCCCTTTGTAATGGCCTGCCCTTTGAGGATTTTCGCCATCAATATGCCGGTGAGGCGGCCAAGTTCGACATAGTCGAGGGAAACGCCCGCGACGCAACCGAGTTTGACCTGCTCGATCTCACTTCCGAAGACGGGGATATTCTTCTTTTCCGCTTCTTCAAGGACGGTGTCGAGGCAACCTACGACGGTGTTGTCGTTAAGGTTGCTGATGCAGTCAAGTCCTTCGGTTGCAAGAAGGCTGTTAAGCGCGGTCATAATTTCATTGGCTCCGCCGATGGAGACGGCGACTATCTCGATACCCTGTTTATTGGCCTCGGCGGTCATGGACGCAAGCTGGCTTGCCGCGTTGGGCTCGCCCGTGCAATAAATTATGCCTATCTTGTCGACGTTGGGGATAAAGCCCTTGATAAGTTCGATCTGTCCCGCAAAGTCGAGAAGGTCGCTGCTGCCCGTCACGTTTTCCATATCGAGAAGTCCTGCCGTGAGCGGGTCGCTTACCGCGCAGTAAACTACGGGTATCTTGCTCTTAACCGCGCCTGCCGCGGCGAGCGCCGAGGGCGTGGTGATTGCGCCGATGAGCGCGACGTTCTTGTTGGCGAAGTTCTGCGCCTGTGCCGCGCTGGTGGACGCGTCAAAGTTGCTGACCTGCAAATCGACCTTGTAGCCGTTTGCGGCGTTTATGCCCTCTTCCTCGAGTCCGAGGAGGATGCCGTCATAGCAGTTGTTGAGGGATTCGTGGTTGCCGAACTGGATAATTCCGATTGTCTTAGAGTTGTCGGCGCAGGCGGTAAGTAAAAACGCACCCGCGGAAATTGTTACTATCAATAATATTGCCAAAACTATTTTTTTCATTTTTATATTCTCCTGTCATTCATATTTTCCCCGCTTTTTTGCCGAAAGCAGGACAAAACGGTCAATGGGCGTAAGTTTTTTACCGACGCCATCGCCATCGAATGCTGATCTTAAGATTGACCGATACAAATGCCATTACTTCCTCTTATCCAACAAAAAAAGCATACTAAATTTGTCGCGTTGGGACGAATTTAATATGCTTCGTGGTGCCACCCAAACTTCGTAACGCTATTTACAGCGTTACCTTATTTTCCGAAAGTACTATCATACTTTCTCCCTGTAACGACGGGCGTTCGTCAAAGACTACCTGCTTATGCTCTCGCCTTTGCCCTCCGCGGTCCATTCGCCGGAATCGGATAATCTTGTCGCACCTACCCAAGACTCTCTGAATATCCACTATTTACGGTTACTATTCCGCGTCATCGGTTTATTTAGCTTGTTATTTAGATATTAACATTTCAAAAATTATGTGTCAAACTTTTAAGAGCGATTTTGAAAATTTTCGCCACAAATAATTTTTTTTGTCCAAAGCACGTACCAAACAATAGTGTTCAGGCTCAAATAATGACCTGAAAACAAAGAAAACCGCCGTTTAGGTGGCGGTTTTATCATTTTGGTGGAAGTGAGGAGACTTGCACTCCTGTTCTTATACGGTCAAAAAGATCTTTCTACATACTTAGCGTGATTGAGTTTTGGTCACGAGAGTTCGTCAAGCGCGCAAGCTCCCTCTCTGTCAAGCCCCTGATACAATATCCGATTCGAGGCATTTTTCGAATATCGTTCTCCACTAACCGACGCCGGAACAAAGCCCGTGGACCCTCTTTGCCCGACGGCTGCCATTAGGCGGCAGCTAATTCTAAATTACGATTGTCGTTTAATTTTAATTTTACGTTTTTACGAAGACGTACCCTTCGGTATGCTTAATCTTCCCTTGCGTACAAGTCGAATCTGAAACACCCCCATACGTTCTTGAAGCACTGTTATTATAACACAATTTTTACGCTTTTACAATTATTTTTATGCGGACGCGGTCAGAAATTGTTATTAATTCCGCCAAAAACTGTAAAAACTCCTGATTTTACGCCGAAATCTTGCCCCCTTGTTATTTAGTTTAAACTAATATATAATAATAGTAATGTTATTTTCGGAGGACTTGATAATGATTGAGAACATCGCTTCAGAAAAGAAACTGAAGCTGAACATTCCCAAGACCGCCAAGGTGGGCATTGCATTTGCGATTATCTGCCTGTTCTGGTCGACATATGATTTTGTGGTACCCCTTCTTCTCGAAAACGCCTACGGCTTAAGCAACACGTGGCGCGGTCTCATCATGGGACTTGACAACCTGCTCGCGCTGTTCATGCTGCCCCTTTTCGGCAAGTTGAGCGACGCCGCTAAAGGCAAACTCGTAAACAAAATGGGACGCCGCACCCCCTTCATATTGATAGGAACAATTGCCGCCACCCTCTGCATGGTATTCATCCCCGTTGCGGCTAAATCTCAGGCTGTGCACAGCGACGCGCTTCGTCAGGATTACCTTCTCGAAATGAGCGAGAATCCCGAAGTACTCAAGGCTCGCCTTGAATCGTTCTACGGCGACTCCCGCTATTGCGACCAGGATTACCTCAAAACAAACAACATTTCCAAAGAACAATACGTCAACATAAAATACAACCACGTCCAGAAGGACGGCATTTTCAAAAAGACCTACACCTATAACGGAAATCCCATCACCGCCGAGGAATACGCCGAACTCAACAAGGAAAACGGCGACTACAACAAGTTTGTGGCGAGCGGTATGAAGGTGTGGATAAGCGAAAGGGTCAACGACCAGGTTATCAACACAAAAACCGGCCGAAGCAGCCTCATCTCCTATATGTGCATCCTGCTTGTCTGTCTCCTTGCGATGGCTACCTTCCGCTCACCTGCGGTCGCATTGATGCCCGACGTAACGCCAAAACCCTTACGCAGCCCGGCAAACGCGATTATTAACCTCGCGGGCGGAATAGGAAGCGCGCTGGCGTTTGTCATCTATACAGTCACGCTGTGGCAGAACAGCCCCAACAACTTTATCATCATCTTTGCAACCGTCGCGTGCACAATGCTCTTACTCCTCGCGCTGTTTATGGTTCTCGTAAACGAGAGAAAGATGGTATAAGAGTGCCACGAAATCTGCCTCGAATACGGCATTGACGAAGGCACCGACGAAAACAAGGTGGACGGAAAGCGTATACCCTTTAAAGACAGAAGCCCCGAGGAAAAGGCGAAATTCAAGTCATTCATCCTCATCCTTGCTTCCATCTTCATGTGGTTTATGGGCTATAACGCAGTATCAAGTTCGATGAGCATATACTGCACAAAGGCGCTCAACCTGCCTTCCAGCGTCGCAAGTATAGTAAGCGGCGTCAGCATGTTTGTAAGCGCGGTTGCGTTTATACCCGTAGGCTTCCTCGCGACAAAGATCGGCAGAAGAAAGTCGATTATGCTCGGTTTCGGCCTTGCGGTAGTCAGCTATTTACTGCTCCTCCTGTTTGTAAAACAGTCGGCAAACTACCTGCTCCCGGCTGTCCTCTTCAGCACGTTCTACCTCATCACCGGCTTCGGACTTATCATTGCCAACGTCAACACCTTCCCCATGGTTGTTGAACTCTCCAGCGCCGAGGATGTGGGCAAGTACACCGGCTTCTATTACACCGCGACAATGAGCGCCCAGGCAATAACTCCCATGCTGTCGGGTCTTGTAATGGACAACTTCGGCATGAGATACCTCTTTGCTTACAGCGCCGTTGCGGTTGCTATCGCAATTGTCATCATGTATTTTGTAAAACACGGCGACAGCAGACCTATCGGTAAGGGCAAAAAGCTCACCGCCGAGGAGAAAAAGGAAATAATCCTCGAGAGCATGGGCGACGCCGATTAATTATCTGACTTTATCAGACCCGCTGGCGGCGAATCCTCTTGGATTCGCCGCCTTTTTTACTAAACATTTACAAGCTTGCCCTGATAATGTCATCTTATGAGGACATTTACATATTCTTTATATTATGTTATACTAAATTGTAAACATAAAAGGTAAAGGAAACTCCGATTTTATGAAAAAAAGCCTTGTGCTTGTGATAGTACAGCTCATCCTCGTGGGCGCGGTTCTTACGCTCACCGTGGTTTCTTTTGCCTGGTTTGTCTCCCATACTACAGTCTATACTGAAGCCGTAAACGTAACTTCCGAAAAAGGTTCCGAACTTATGATTATTACTCAGCCCGACGACTATACTCCGTACAAGGGCGAAACGGGACAAGGCTATGTCGACCACAACAACCCCGACCTCGCTTTGGATATGCCGTACAGGGTTATGAAGCCATTTACGGTGGTCTGTAAGCCCAACGACAAGTATACCAATTACGCTTTTTCCGCTTATCTGTCGTTAGTCAACGTCGTAAAAAGCACAGGTGATATAATCGACCCGACCAACGATCCTCTGATACTGAATGCTTTCACTTTCAGATTGCACATATATGACGAAAACAATGTCGAACAGGCGGTATACAAACCGATGCCCGGCTCAAAATTCGTAGTTCGGGAAAGCGATGATCCCGAGGAAAGGGGACAATATCTGACTATTTCCGAGGAAATGACGTTAAATTGCGGCTTTGAGCTGATTTTCCTCGATGAAAATTCCTACATGGCGTGGCTCAATAAGGACTATACGAGTATCACGGAATTCAGGTATTGTGACTACGACTTTATGCGCGCTGTTTTCAACGCCTCATTTCAGGTAGGCATGGATATACCGGGATAACAATAAAGATTATGATTAATAAGAAAGTATTTATAACGGTTTTACTTTTGGTAATCCTGACGACGACCTTGGGGCTCGTCGCATTCTCCTATTCATGGTATATCCTGGAACAGACCAGGAAAATGGATTTCAGCCTGCCTGCAGACGGCTTTCTCATCATATACTTCAATGAGGACGTAGAATACAGCGACACGGTAATAACCCCCGCAATCGCCATGCCGTATGCCGTGCGTGACAACCTCTATATGGACGTTTTGCGGGAATACGACGAAGAGGACGAACAGCCCTCATATATTGAAAAAGCAGCCACAGTGGGTGTCTACGACGCAGTGGTCAACTACTACAACGAGGAAGAAAACAATCAAATAAACACTTTGTCCGTATCAGTGAGCGCCCATGTCACTCTGAGCAGCGGCGCCAAGGTGCCCATCGATGTCGGCAGGGAGCTCAGCATCATAATCAGCATAGTCGTCGAAGACATTGCCGGACAGACGCCCAACTATACAATAGCCCCCCTTCAGCCCGATCAAAGCTTCACCGTGCCGCCGAGGTCTATGATTTCGGTGACGCTGGAAGCTTACATAAAACACCCCGACGAACTTTGCGCTCCCGCGCTGAACGAAGGCCCGTTAAGCTTTGTGGTGACGGTCGTTTCCAGAACTTACTCATAATTGAAAAAGACAATACAATACGCCGCGATTATGCGGCGTTTTTTAGTGGAAGATATTTTTCTGTCAGCGATGTTTTGCCGCTTTTCTCTTAAATCAAAGGTGTTTCCCACAGGTAATTATATCTTACGCCGACAACGGTGCGCGCGCAGTTAAACACCGTAAGATTTACACATCCTGCGAACGCGTAATCGTCAACTTGTATGGGACTCCCCGCGGCCTCTCCGAGGATATTTACTTTAAGCAAACTCGTCATCCCCGAAAAAGTGCCGCTCGTTATCTTAACAACGCTCGCGGGAATAACAATGGATGTTACGAACTGGTTGTTGGCAAAGCCGTATTCTGTATGTTCGGGATCGGTAGTCACCATTACCACGGGGTAATCGACCCCGTTTACAGTATAGACTTCGGGAATGATTATTTCGGCAACAATGCCGTCAAAGCCCACCACCGCATATTGGGTAATATTTGTGGATGCAAAATTCATTTCGGCGTTCAGCCCGCGGAATTTGAGATACTTCAAAGATTGATTGTAGTCCCCCACGGGTATCTCGATCTCCTTGTCGGCGCTTACCTTTCTCTGCCAGACTGCATAGGAAACCAACGTTGTCGTGGAAATAACGCACGCCAACGTGACAACGAGCAGAATTGCGGTAATTATGCCTCTCTTTGTTATCTCATTCATCTCTGTTTCCCGTTTCACTTTGTATTATATCATTTTTTCGCCTGAAAGCACCAGATATTTTATCGGCATATCGCACCAGGAAATATATCCCTGTGCCGGCGACTGCCGCAATGGAAATCCCTAAAAGCGTCCACGCCCACCACTTAAGCACGGTCTTTCCCGGTTTTATCGCGAAGTTTCCAAGGCGGTCGGTTTCTATTATGAGGCAGCTTCCGTTTATGCGGTAATTGACTTCCGCGGTCGCGCCGTCGTCGCCGACATAATAGACTTTGAGCTCTCTGTTTCTTAAGCCTGCGGGAAGAAGGGCGGTTATCGTATAGGTTTCTTCTCTTGCGCCGTATGGCTGTCCGTCACGGTAAAGACCTACTTTGAGGATTTTGCCGCGCGTATCGTTTTCGTATTCCATAACCACGTCGACATCGCACTCGATACCCGATGGGTTTTCTATTGTGCCAAACGCAACTTTCCCTTCTCCGGGCGTGGATTTCCTGACAGGGTCGCCTATCTGCTTTACGGGAGAATTTATAAATACCGTGACTATCTTCTCACCCCCGAGGTAGTTTGTGCTCTCGGCAGTAGACAATATTACGGTATAGGAGCCTTTCTCCCTGAAACTGTTGGCAACCGAATAGATAAGGCTCTGCTCGGTATTAAGCACCCGCGCATTAACCCTCTTTATCTGTCCGTCGTAGACAAAACACTGCCTCTCCTCGGCCTCGATTATGCTCGGCGCCTTGAGAATGGTCAGAACTCCCGAAATGTTGTACGCTATACGCCAATAATTTGTCGTGTCCTCCTGCTTTAAATGAAGGCTTACGGGATATGTTCCGCTGTCAATCGCTCCGTTATATTCGCTGTATCCGTCAAACACTATCCCTTGGGGCAGGACGCCCTCATACCCGAGAAAATGCTGTTTGCCGTCATAGACGACGGTCTTGTCGGGAAGGCTTATGCCGCTAAGGTCGTATGTCGCCCTTCCGAGGATCAAAGTAACGGCCGTGAGGCAATCTTCATAATTTACGCTGTCGGCGTTGTAAACTACCGCGTATTGCGTGACGTTTACGGTGGGCACTGTTTCGGGATTTACCCATCTGAAATGCTCTTGAAGCGAAAATGCCGCAAGGGTCTGCGCGGGGCTGTAAACTCCCGTAAGGACGGGGTGAAGGATTGTCGCGGGATCGTAAGACCCTTTTTCAAGGTCTATTTCAACAATCAGTTCGTAATCGTTGAAATACTGCCCGTTTTGAGGGTCGTTGTAGATAGCGGCGTAAAACCTGACATCGCAGGTGGGCACAATGGTTGGGTCTTCCCACCTGAACCCTTCCTCGAGTTCATAATCGGCAAGGGTCTTTTGCGCATTGTACACTCCCGAAAGAGCAGAATGAGTAATGTCCTCGTGATAACCTTTTTCCACGTAAACGCTGATGGTCACACCCGTCATCTTGTAATAATTTTCGGGGTCGAGGTCGTAGGAGCAATCAGTAATTTCGTAAGGCTCTCCCCTCGGCAAGAGAAAATAACTTCTCATTGCATTGGTGGTCATTTCCAGCGAATACCCCTCGGGGATATCTCCTCCCGTCCACATATCGTAGAGATTTAATGAAAGTCCTTCTTCGAGACGGAAATAGGTGTAAACGACGCAGTTTCTCATCGCTTCGGAATAATTTATCCTGTTGAGAGAGACCGTTATCGTTATTTCCTTGTTTTCGAAATTTGCGGGATCGGCGTTGTAATACGCGTCGTATTCGCTCTTGCCGCAGGTGGGTATTTCCTCGGGATTTGCCCAATAGTAGTTTTCGTCCAGCAAAAACTCCTTGAGTGCGCGCGTGGGGTCGTATAAATAGCCGATAAACCCTGAATGATTGGACACGGCGTCATAGACCGCCTTGGACAGAATCAGCGAAATCTGCAGTTCGAAATCCTCGTAGTTATCCTCATCGGCATTGTAATATGCGTCGTATAAGGTAACGTCGCAGGTCGGTATCATTTCAGCATCCTTCCACCTGAAAAAGCTGCTTAAAGTATAGTCTTCGAGGGTCTTTTCGCTGTCATAAGTGCCGGTTATCGCCTCGGGATAGGAGATGTGCTCATAACGAGCCTTATTAATCGTGACATTAATTTCCTCGGAATAGGAAACTGTCGTAAAGCCCGAATGTTCGGTCGTTATCTTTACCCTGTATACGCCCGAATCTGCGACACAGCTCAGTGTAAGCGTGCTGTTTGTCTCATCCGCGATATCCTCGAAGGTTCCGTTTATCTTTTTCTGCCAGACAAAACTATATTCCACGTCCTCGAGTTCGTGAGAAGGAATAATCTCACAAATGGCATCGGCGCCGAAAACGGTTTCTGCATCAGGAATATCATTAAGCGAAGGAGCTTTGAGCCGTTCAACCTTGTATAAGCCATAATCCTTGTCGATAAAAATCATATCGGAATAGACTTCCTCGCCGTCAAGAGCGTCACTCCAGCCGAAAAACTCAAATCCGGTCCGAGGTGTTACCCGCCCTGTAATATCATAATAAGAGCCGTATTCTGCACTGTCTTCTTCGATAAAGACCCCTTTTGCGTCATAATACCTTACATAATAGAGGTTGCTCTCTAAGGGGGATATAAGAACTCCCGCGTCAAACGTTTCAGCCGTTATCTCCGTGTCGGTTCTGCTTCCCTCCTCGTCGTCAACAGCCCACTTCCAACCCGCCACCCTGTAGCCGTTGGTCTGGTATGCGGGAGAAACGCTTATTTCCACATCTTCCCACGCGGTCGTGCCCGCGGTAAAGACGCCGCCTTCGGCGTTTATATTTACGTCGTGATAAGCTCCCGATGTGTAGTATCTGCCGTTAAGTTTCAGTGTGGTCATGCTCGCGCCTGCGACGATTTTTATGCCGCCCGTGAAGCTCCCGCCCTCGATTTCCAAAGAAGAATTCCTGTTGCCGCGCAAGTATACCGCGCTTCCGCCCAAAGTAGTAAAGTTTCCGCCCGAAATGACGGCTCTTCCCGCGCCGGAAACCGAAAGGGCAAAGCCCGCGCTGGAGTTGTCGGCGCCGGTCTTGTTTGCTTTTATTACGTCGGCGCTTACTATGTTAAGGTATCCGCTTCCTATCTCTATTCCGGAGTGACCCTCAATCTGTATATGGATACTCTTTTCAATAGTTACTGTAGCGTCCTCGCCGGGGATAAATATGCCATATCCGAACGCGGTGCTCAAAGCCGAATACTCGATTTTGCCTCCGCTTATATTTGCCGTGCCATTCACTTCGAGAGCTGCGCCCCCGCTTGAAGAGTTAACCGTTATTCTGCCCGAATTCATGAAAAATGAAGTACCGCGATTAACGACAAAACCCGTGACCGCAGCGTCCAGACTGAGTCCCGCGAGATAAACGGTTCCGCTCTCAAGCGTAAACGCTGCGCCCTCGCTTATCGAGCTTATAATGTTCCCCGCAAGCACCAGATTTTTTCCATCCGGAACATTTAACGTGATTTCTTCATTGCAGGAAGACAAATTGAAAACAATATACGGACTTCTTGTGCTGTTTTCGATTATTTCTTCGATTATTTCGGAAACAGTGCCGCTTTTTTCTATTGGCGTGCTCTTATGGTTTCGCACGGTATAGCCGTTTTCGCCGTTTTCTATCCAAATAAGCGAATCATAATCAAGTTCGTCGGCAGCGTAAGCGGTGCGGTTTGCCGAAACAAGACAAATGCCGAGGATGCAGCACAAAACCGCTGTAATAATGATAATCTTATTAAAAACTTTTTCTTTCGTACTCATTTTATCTGTTGTCATAGTAGTATACGGTTATGTTTCCTGCGGTAAAGAGCGGCATGTCGGAAGGCTTGTTGAAGAAGATTCTCGCATCATTGAGCACCGTGAACGTGCCGTAGAAGCTCTCCCTGTATGTGGTCAGCTGATAGCTGGCGGGATAGTACACGTCGTTCGCCAGTCTGAAGTTTGCCCACCCGTACAGGCTGAGGAGCACAATCTGGCGGTAGTTGGTAATGACTATGGGTTTGGATGCCGTGCCGTCGATGCCGCTCGGTAAGAGGTACATCTTCATGACACGGGTCTTGACGAGGTTTATTAGTTCGCCGCCCATGGTCGAGTACTGGTCGTAGGTCATGGAGCCGGTATTGTCTGTGAAGTTGCCTACCGAGTTGCTGACGATTGTGCCATTGAGGTATATGCCGTTCTTCAAGTAGGTGTTTATGCTGTCTTCGCGGTCATACGGTTCTATGGTGCCGACATGCCCGACCACGCCGCCCGCGCTGCTTGCCGCTTGGCCGATGGCAGTGATTTCCACAAAGCTCCTGTTGCCGCTTATTATTACGCTGATTTCGGGACGTGTCGCAACGGCGTCGAAGGATCCGATAATACCGCCCGCATAAACGCCGTAGGCCTCTGTCTTGATGTAGCCCGCGACTGTGTTGTCAGTCACTTCGCAGTCGATTGCTTCGCCCACGATACCGCCGATGTTGACAAGATTGGGCGAGCCGTAGGAGTAGATGTAACCCTGGAAGGTATTGCCGCTAAGTATGGTTGTGTCGGCGTATCCCACTATGCCGCCCACGTAGGTGGCCTGGTTGGCGGCGTAAACGGCGGCGTTAAGCACCTTGACGTTAATTATCGAGGCGTTATAAGCACTCGCGAACAAGCCTGCCATAGTCAGGTCGTTGGTCTTACCGCACGCGGTGGCGTTGCCGTAAATCATGATATCGGAGATGGTATAGCCGTTGCCGTAGTATTCGCCGTCAAAGTCCTCGATAGGCTTGAATACGACATAGCTGCCATCGGCGCGGATACCCGAAACGTTGGCAAACTGGTAGTAGGTAGGCGTTCTGCCCGTGCCGCTGAGTATCCTCGCTTCCCTCAATCCTCTTACGTCGGATTCAAGGTGGATGAGGTCGTCTATACTCCATATCCTGAATTGGTAAGTGTCGGCATCAAGCACTTCGATGTATGTCAGCTGCAGTATCGGGTAGTCAAAATCGTAGCAGTCGCGCCTCGAGCCGCTCGCCACAACTCTCAGCAGTTCGCTGTCCTCACTGCCCACGATAGAAGCGTACTGCGTGAACGAAGCCGCCTGCTCTCTCCAGCCGTTAATGACTGTAAAGGTAAATCCGTCGGAGTTCATAAGGTCGACAAGAGCCTGCCTCTTGAGTTCGATCTGCGTGGTGGGATCGAGGTACTGATAACCCGGGATGCCCCATTCCATGTCGGTAAGGTCACTGAGCGAACTTACCACATAGCCTGTAAGGTCAAGGTGTTCACCATTAATCGTCTGGAGCTGATTCTCGTACTTAATATAAAGCTTACGCGGCGTTATGATGTAAACGTTGGGCATATTGAGCGTGATGTCGTAGTTTACCGCGCCTTCCTGATCTCTCGTCGAGAGCGAGCCGTTGAAGCTGTGGGTTCCCACAAGTATGCCGCCGTTGATATTGAAGTTGCCGTAGAAGTAGTTCTGCGCGTTGGTGTTGAGAAGCTCGTTGATGTTGGCGCCCGTAAGGGTGTCGGTCATCGTGAACAGGGCGTTGACGTCGGCGACTCTGAAGATACGGTTGTTCTCGTCGAAGTTCATCTCGAACGTACGGCCGTTGTAGACGTGGCCGAAGCCCGACGCAATCGTAACGGTAATCTGCTTGGGCTTAATGATGTCCTCTCCGGTGTAGGAAAGACCGGTTATGTTACCGGAGATATAGTAATTCTGAACCGATTCGCTGAAGCTCAGCTCGCCGAATGTCAGCGTAACGCTGGACGCGGTGACGTTAAAGTCGTTGGCGATAAGGCTGGTGACGGTAAGGCTCAATACGTCCTCGTCACCCGCAATTATGTTGCCAATGATATACACAATCTTGTTGGGTCTGCCGTCGGGTGAAGCCTCGAGCACATTGTACATGAAGTATACGGTGCTGAGATTGCCTAAAGTTATGAATTCCTTGTCAAGCGTGCCCAGTGTGAACACGGCCGAGTCATCATAAATCTTGGAGAGATAGCTGTCTGCCTGGTCGACCGCAAGGGTAATCGGCCTCTTGTCTATCTTCCACTGGAGGGCTACATTTTCGGGCAGCGTATAGTTCATGCTGTAAGGCATGCTGTAGGTAGAACCGCTTATCATGATTGTATCGTAGTCTTCGATAATCGATGTGATGTAGGCGTTGTAGTTGCCAGCGTTTCTTCCCGAGAAGTCGCCCGTTGTTTCGATGCCCATTATCGCGTTGCCTATGCCGTAACCTATGGCCGACACGCCGTGAATGGTACCGTCATAGATGCATGGATCGTTTTCGTCATAGAGTTGCGATTCATGTTCACATGTGCAGGCGTAGCTCCACTTGATGTCAACGATGAACTGCTTCATCGTCACTTCCTTGGTAAGGGTAAGAGGCGAGAGGGTGTAGTTGTTGCGGTGCAGTTCTCTCTCGGGATCGCTGGATCGGAAGTCAGCGCTGACCGAATAATTGCCCGCGAGGATGAACAGGTGTTTCAACGGCTCGAGCGAGGCGTCAACGCTGTCAGTCAGGAGCACGTTAACGTCGAGATAGATTATACGGTTCTGCTCGGTGGTGTTGCCAAGACGGTAGATAAGCGCAACCATGGTGGAGGTCTGGTCAGCCGCGTTGTAGGTATAGTCGGGATACTCAAGTCCGTTGTAGGTCCAGTTGACGTTGACTTCCTCGGGCTGAATGGCGAGTCCCACATAGTTGACTACCCATTCGGCGTAGTTATCGTTGGTTATCTTGGCGCTGACAAGGTAAGTACCTGCGTTGGTCGCGTAGTTGTTCCTGGTGCCCCAGTCGAGGAAGTAAGGCTCGAAGTAGTTGGGATTATAGTACTCGTAGACCATAATTGCGTACATGACGTTGGCGTCGGTGCCGTCGGGGAGGGTCACTCTTACGTTTGTAGTCTGCGGAGTGTCGGGCGAGTTGGACGCGTAGACGTAATGGTCAAGACCGTCGTATTTCGTGGCATATCCCGTGAGGTAGACGTTGTCGATGGTGCCGAGTTCGACTATAACAATTATGCTGCCCTGCCAGAAGTTGTAGTTTCTGGTCTGCGCAACCGTCGCTGTGATGTAATAGGTGCCGACGTTCTTGACGCCGTTGTTTCCTGTTACCGACATATGGTGGAACTCGCCGCCGTCGTAGATGACGTCTATTGCCTCATTGTCATAGGGGTACTTATAGGCACTGAATCCGCCGTTCGCGTTGTCGGTGACGTCAAATCCGTAAGGATTGAGGGTCGAGGTGATGAAGAAGTACATCGTCTCGCCGTAATAGTACGTCCACTTGTAAGGAATGACATTGCCGCCTGCGACATCGTTCTGGAACTGAATATTGTTGATGTCAGCTCTCAGCATGTTTATGGTTCTCGTGTTGTCAGAAAGGATGTAGTTGTTGATAAGGTCGGGATCGTTGAATATGACGGTGTAGGTGTATTCGCCCGCGTCCCTGAATGTCGAAACCGCTTCGCCCGTTTCGTTGTAGATAAACTCGAAGCTCATACATGAGGTGTTTCCGGCATATATCTCGATATCGTCTCCAAGGAGCACAACTTCCACCGACAGCGAGCCGCTCTGATCGGTGCCGTTATAGGTGTAAACCGCGGTATAGCCTCTCCAGTTGATGGTCGCCATGGCCTGGGTAATGCTGCATACCTGGTTGGTGGACTCGATACCGTAGTCGGCGGCCATGTTGGACTCAAGTCCGCCCTGAACCTGGGCAATATACAATCCCGCGTTTCTGAACACGGCATTGGTTATGGGAGTTGCGAGAGGCGTGAGAACGCCGTCAACGTAATTGTGAGTATAGTCAAGCGTCAATGTCAACTGAATTACGCCGTTGTTTTCAATCGTAACGTCTTCGCCCACAACGTTTATGGACGCGTTTACATCTTGGGTAAGACCGTTGTAGATCTTGTTGTAGTTGAACCACGTTATTCCCGTCGACCTGGGAAGGATGAGGTAATTGCCGCCCGCAATCTGCTGAGCGGTGCGGAGCACGAGGTTATCAATCGAATAGTTGGTCGCGTCGCTTCCGGTCAAAGCAAAGACTATGGTCGTCGCCTCAAGCACGTGTCTGCTGTTGTAGAACGCCGTTACCGTAATATCGTCGGCAACTCCGTCTACTATAACTATGTCGTTTCCGGGTACGAACGTGAGGTGGTCGTTGTTGACGCTGGTGGCGGTACCGTCATACTCCTTGACCCAATCGAGGTTTCCGCTAAGCACAAGGTGACGGACGGTGATTATGCCGCTCGTCAAGCTTGGCAGGATGTAGTTGCCGAGGATGTAGTCGTAGGCGTCGCCGTACTGCTCGACTATCTCCTGTTTGATTCTGAAGCTGATTACTATGGTCTTGTTGTTTCCGACGTTCTTGTCGGCATAGTGACCCGAGTACTCGATAAACTCTTTATCGTTATCGCAGATGCCGCTGAGCGTGCCGAGCGTCAGGTGCGTCGTGCCGTCGTAGACCTTTTCGAACACGCCGCCCGAGTTGACCAGGTTGACCTTGGAAATTTCGAGCGTAGCTGTGAGCGGGCTTTCCCACGCGTTGAAGTTAGATTCTTCTTCGCCGAGGTCAAGCTGAGCGCTTACCTGATAGCTTCCCGCGTTCTTGGCTCCTATCGGGGAACCGAGGCCGTTGTTTGAATCGGCGGGAGTGTAGGTGTAGATTATCTTCATCGTTTCGCCGAGAACGGTTATCATATTGGTCACGCCGTCAGTATATTCGGTCGCGAGGTTTGCCGAGTTAACGCTGTTGAGAAGCAGATAGTACGGCGTGGAAGTGTAAACTTGTGTTGTTCCGACAAGGTACATGTTGACATCGGCTTTCGCCATGGCAAGAATCAGCATTCCGCTCTCACCGAAGTCGTAGTTTACGGCGTTGGCGCTTTCGTATACCGCCCTCACCTCATAGTGTCCGGCGTCTTTGAACACCGTGTCGCCCATGGCCTTGCCGCTTATTCCGAGGAATACGACGGTGAGGTCGGTTTCGGCGTTGTTAACCGTGCGGAATTTTGCAAGAATGGTCACACCCTGGTCGGTGCCGTTGTACACGTAAGAAGAGGAAACGCCCGTCCACTGTACCGTCGCGGCATAAGGCTTGATAAGCAGCGTTACCGTGCAGTCTTCCCAGTCGTAATAGTTCTGATAGGCGTCTCCGTCCACGCTGATTATCGCGGTTACGATGTATGTTCCTGCGTTGTACGCTCCGAAGAAGGGCAGCGTATCTCCCGCCGAACCTTTCGGCGGCGCGTAGGTGTAAGTATAAGTTACGGTCGCCGTGTCGGTACCGAGGAGGTTGATTGATGTTACGTTATTGTCATTATAGGTATCGGGTGTCTCGCTTACTCCGACATAATGCGTGCTCTCGTCGTAAACAAGCTCGGCGCCCGTAAGGTATCTGCCTATCGTTGCCTTTTCTATTGTCAACGTCGCCATGAGTTCCGTTTCGATGTAGTTCTGATCGTTGAGAGTGGCGATAATTACGTACACGCCCGCGTTCAACGCGCCCGTAAACGTCATGGAGTCGCACTGATAGTCGATATTGATTATGTCGGTATGATCGAGATTGGTAGATGGGTGTACAGCCCAGGTTTCCACAGGAACTTTGCCCGCGACCGAGCCTTCCTTAGTGCTGCTTAT